>SMVA01078468.1_pt1 | contig 22222 bp, 24 predicted proteins | sample 2456451 | NCBI WGS metagenome assembly SMVA01 (sample SAMN11095933, study PRJNA526329) | marine sediment metagenome | biome: Marine sediment; feature: Surficial sediment; material: Deep marine sediment; isolation source: Hadal surficial sediment | place: Pacific Ocean | collected 2014-05 | depth... | reverse complement strand
TGTGGCCGGTTTCGACTCATGGAAAATAAAAGCTACGAAATTAAAATCGACGTTGCGACAAACTACATTGTCGAGCAATCCGAACCGGACGTCGGCAGGTATGTTTTTGCCTATACCATAACGATTGAAAATCTCGGTGACCTCCCCGCGAGGCTACTCAGCCGTCACTGGGTAATTACCGACGCAAATGGCAAGGTTCAGGAAGTGAAGGGCGACGGCGTTGTCGGTGAGCAACCGCATTTGAATCCAGGCGAGACATTTCGCTATTCAAGCGGTGCGGTACTGGAGACACCTGTCGGTGCGATGCAGGGCAGCTATCGCATGAAAGCCGACAATGGAACACATTTCGAGGCGCCGATTCCGCCCTTTACCCTCGCCGTTCCCGGCATCCTTCATTAGTTGGCCCAGTACGCGATAGGCGATCTGCAAGGTTGCTATGATCCATTTCGGCGCCTGCTCGACAAAATTGTGTTCGATCCTGAGAAGGATCGGCTGTGGATTACCGGTGATCTCGTCAATCGAGGCCCGAAGTCACGCAAGACCTTGCGCTTTGTACGCAGTCTTGGTGAGGCTGCAATTACAGTACTCGGCAATCACGATTTGCACCTTATCGCATTGGCCAATGACATTAAGGAGGCCGGAAACGACTACGCATCGCTGGCAAAAATCCTCGCAAAGGACGATTGTGGCGAATTGATTGACTGGTTGCGCTTTCGTCCGCTCGCACACTACAGTGTCGACCTGAACACCTTGATGGTGCACGCGGGCATCCCACCGCAATGGACTGCCAGCGATACCCTCAAGTATGCGGCAGAACTCGAACATGAATTACGAAATGACTCCTATGTCGATTTCCTCGAAAAAATGTATGGCGATAAACCGCACAAGTGGTCCGACGAACTCACCGGTCACAAGCGCCAACGTTTCATCGTCAACGCCCTCACGCGTGCGCGTATGATCCGCAAGCGCGGGGCGCTCGACTTTTCACACAAGGGCCCACCTGAACGCGCAGCGAAGGGGCTGCGTCCGTGGTTTGCTGCAGATGACGCGAAGTGGCGAGGTACGCGGATCGTATTCGGCCACTGGAGCGCGTTAGGCTTGATCGTAAACGATGACCTGATAGCGGTGGACACGGGATGTGTCTGGGGGCGGCAACTGACAGCGGTGCGGTTGGACAAAGGTCCGACGATCGTCCAGGTACGCTGCAAAAATTAGGTTTCCTGAGTCAGGGAATACGGAACATGAGCGACGACAAGACAATCAAATCACAGAAAGCGCCGCAGCCCGTCGGTGCCTACCCACACGCAAGAAAAGTCGGCAACCTGTTGTATTTGTCCGGCATCGGTCCGCGCCCGGCTGACGGCGGCCTCGCGCCGGGCGTAACCCTGGATGACTCAGGAGAAGTCATTTCCTACGACATCGAAGCGCAATGTCATGCTGTCTTTGCCAATGTGCGTGCAGTACTCGAAAGCGCCGACGCATCCTGGGATGACCTCGTTGATATCACCGTTTATCTGACCGACATCAGGCGCGACTTCGCGACTTTTAATACCATTTATGCCGAATATTTTTCCGCGGATGGCCCTTGCCGTACTACGGTCGAAGTCAATCGACTACCAACGCCAATTGCAATCGAACTGAAATGCATCGCGGACATGGGAAAAGACTGAGGATTGAATGATGCGGTCTCTGATGGCCTTCAACTTCCAGCAATGGATTGACGAACACCGACACTTGCTGCAACCGCCGGTTTGTAACCAGCAGGTGTTCGACGAAAACGACTTCATCGTCATGGTTGTTGGTGGCCCCAACTCGCGCAAAGATTTTCACTACGACGAAGGCCCGGAATTTTTTTACCAGCTTGAAGGCGACATGTTGCTGCAGACGATACAGGATAGCGAGCGCGTGGACATTCCAATTCGCGAAGGCGAAATCCTGTTGTTGCCACCGAAAATTCCACATTCACCGCAACGCTTTGCAGACACGGTCGGCCTGGTCGTTGAGCGCAAGCGCCTGCCGGAAGAACTCGACGGCTTCATGTGGTTCTGTGACAACTGCAATCACAAATTATATGAAGAGTTTTCGTATGTGAGCGATATCGTCGGTCAGTTGCCACCAATTTTTGATCGTTTCTACAATTCCGAAGAGAACCGGACCTGCGCGAAGTGCGGCACCGTGATGCCGGAACAAAACACCTGATTTAGCATGCTCAAGATCGACATTCACACGCACATCCTGCCGAAGAATTGGCCCGACCTGAAGGAACGCTACGGTTACGGTGGCTTCGTCCAACTGGAACATCACGGCCCGGGCTGTGCACGCATGTTGCAGGACGGCAAACTGTTTCGGGATATCGAAGCGGATTGCTGGGATGCGGATGTGCGAATCGCGGACTGCGACCGTACCGGCGTCAACGTACAGGTTCTCTCGACTGTGCCAGTCATGTTCAGCTACTGGGCAAAGCCGGCGGACACGGCAGACCTGGCCAAAATTTTGAATGACCACATTGCCAGTGTGGTCGCCGAACATCCCAAACGGTTTATCGGCCTCGGCACGCTCGCCATGCAGGATGCCGATCTGTCAATCGCGGAACTCGAGCGCTGTCACCATGCGCTGGGCCTGGCGGGAATCCAGATCGGAACCCATATCAATGGCTGGAATCTCGACGATGAGCGCGTGTTCCCCATTCTCGAGGCAGCCGCCGACCTTGGTGCGGCAGTTTTCGTGCACCCCTGGGAGATGCTGGGCCGTGAACGCATGGGGCTGTACTGGATGCCGTGGCTGGTTGGTATGCCTGCAGAAACTGCATTGTCCGTTTGCTCGATGATATTTGGCGGCATATTCGAAAAACTGCCAAAGCTGCGGGTGGCATTCGCCCACGGTGGCGGTGCATTTCCCGGCATCATCGGTCGCCTCGAGCACGGCTTCAATGTACGTCCCGATATCGTCGCAAGCGCAAACAGCCGTAACCCCCGCGAGTACCTCGGTCGGTTTTTCGTTGACTCCCTGGTACACGAACCGGCAATGCTGAACTACATGATCGACCTGTTCGGTTCGAACCGGATCGCGCTTGGCAGCGACTATCCGTTCCCGCTTGGCGAACACCATCCGGGCAAGATGATCGAGGAAATGGATCTTGACGACAATACGCGCTCTAATCTGCTCGCCGATGCCGCGCTGGAATGGCTGGCCCTCAAACGCAAGGACTTCAAGTGACAGACTTCGAGGCTTCACGCAAATGTGCACAATCACTCGATGCGGCAGACGAGTTACGCCGGTTTCGCGATTATTTCAATTTCCCGGTGGACAAGGACGATAGACGGAATATCTACCTGTGCGGAAATTCTCTCGGCCTGCAATCAAAACTTGCGGTGCAATACATCGAGGAAGAATTGAAAAAATGGGCCGATAGTTGTGTGGAAGGCCATTTCACCGGACGCCGCCCGTGGGTACAGTATCACCGTGAGTCAACCCGGGGCCTGGCGTACCTTACCGGCGCCAGGGAAAACGAAGTCGTCGCGATGAATTCCCTGACGGTCAACCTGCACCTTATGATGACGACGTTCTATCGTCCTGACGCAGACAGGTACAAGATCATCATCGAGTCGACTGCGTTTCCGTCTGACCGCTACGCAGTAATGTCGCAGATTCGCCTGCATGGCTTCGATCCGGCTGACGCGATGCTCGAATGGGAACCCCGCGACGACGATGAACTTCACAGCGATGATCTCGAAGAATTGCTTGACGAGCATGGCGCGAGTACCGCGTTGTTGCTGTTGCCCGGCGTGCAGTATTACAACGGACAGGTACTCGATATGGCCGGGCTCTGCCGGCTGGCCGAAGCTACGGGATGCGCTATTGGGCTCGATCTCGCCCACGCAATTGGCAATGTGCCGCTTGCATTGCACGACTGGGCACCCGATTTTGCGATTTGGTGCACTTACAAATACCTGAATACCGGACCCGGTTCGGTCGGCGGCGCGTTCGTACATTCACGACACCTGGACTCCGCAGACAGGAAACAGCTGCATGGCTGGTGGAGCAATGAAGAAGCGACACGCTTCAAGATGGCACCGACTTTCGTGCCCGCGAAAGGCGTAGACACGTGGCAGCTTAGTTGTCCGGCAGTCTTGGCGCAGGCACCATTACTGGCGTCACTGGAGATTTTCCAAGAAGCCGGCATCGACAAACTCAGGGCAAAGTCAGTGGTACTGACCGGATATCTCGACTTTCTGCTGCGGCAAGGATTCGCCGGCAGGATCGAATCCATCACACCGGAAACCGCACGTGGCTGTCAGTTGTCGCTGGTCGTGTGTGATGACAAAGTGAATGCGAAATCGGTCTTCAGGAATCTCGAAGCGCTCAATATCACCGTGGACTGGCGTGAACCCAATGTCATTCGCGTGGCGCCAGTGCCGCTTTACAACAGTTTCGAAGACGTTTATGAGTTTGCGGAGCGGCTTCGAATCGCGCTCGAAACAAATTAGCAAATCGATCCAACTCAATTTTTTATCGCCCGCTGGGGCGGGCTCCTACAATCTTGTCGTAGGAGCTCGCCCCAGCCGGTGATTCATGTAATACGCGCCAGGGTTTGAAAGCTGATCGAAAACGGGCGCTGGTCGTTCGATGGTAAGGGCTCGCTTGACACGATACGCCATTCATCTTCCCTGAGATCCGGAAAAAAAATATCGCCGTCGAAGTCTGCGTGGACTCTCGTCAAGTAGATACGATCCGTCATCGGCAGCAATTGTTCATAGACCTTGCCGCCGCCAATGACCATTACCTCGTCAACATCGCCCGCGAGCTCGAGGGCCGCATCCGGCGAAGAGACGACGTCGATTCCCGCGTGTTCATAATCCGCCTGTCGGGTGATGACAATACTGCGACGTCCGGGCAGGGCTTTGCCGATGGATTCGAAAGTCAGTCGGCCCATTATCATGGGTTTGCCCATCGTAATTTCCTTGAATCGCCGCAAGTCTTCCCGCAAACGCCAAGGCAGTCCTCCGCTTGCACCAATGACGTTATTCGCCGATACGGCGACGATCATCGACACTTTCATCGGGAATCAGACTGCGACAGCAGCTTTAATGTGAGGATGGCATTCGTAATTCAGAATTTCGAAATCCTCAAACTGGTAGTCGAAAATGCTGTCGGGCCGGCGCCTGATCGCGAGCCGGGGCAGGGCCAGTGGCTGACGTGACAACTGTTCTTCAACCTGCTCGAGGTGATTCAGGTACAGATGGCAATCGCCACCCGTCCATACGAAGTCACCAACCTTAAGGTCAGTCTGCTGCGCCAACATATGCGTCAACAATGCATAAGAAGCGATGTTGAATGGCACGCCGAGAAACGTATCTGCACTGCGTTGGTATAACTGGCATGACAGTTTGCCGTCGGCAACATATAACTGAAACATCGTATGGCACGGCGGCAACGCCATATTCGATAGCTCGGCGGCGTTCCATGCGCTGACCAGAATGCGCCGCGAATCCGGGTTGTCGCGCAGCAGATCGACGACTTCCTTGATTTGATCCACGGACTCACCGGAAGGCGTGGGCCAGCTGCGCCACTGAACGCCATATATCGGCCCCAACTCGCCGTTTTCGTCCGCCCATTCATTCCAGATCGAGATTCCGTTTTCCTGAAGATAACGAACATTGGAATCGCCACGCAGAAACCAGAGCAGTTCATGGATGACTGATTTGGTGTGCAACTTCTTGGTAGTCACCAGCGGAAAACCCTGGCTGAGATCGAAGCGCATCTGATGGCCGAATATGCTGAGTGTTCCAGTGCCGGTGCGATCATCCTTGCGTGCACCGTGGTCACGAACATGGCGCATCATCGACAAGTATTGTTGCATGTCAGGCCGTTGCCTCCGCTGTTCGCTTTTTCCTGTAGGCCAAGTATAAAAGTAGGGTACCAATTAAAATCATCGGGGCCGTCAGGACCTGTCCCATCGTAACCCATCCCAGCGCGAGGTAGCCGAAATCGGCGTCCGGCACGCGTACAAATTCGATGCAGAAGCGCATGACGCCATAACAAAAAAGGAACATCCCGGAGACGGCCATGTGTGGCCTTTCCCTGGCCGAAAATATCCAGAGAATGACAAACAGGACCAGGCCCTCGAACAGCGCCTCATACAGCTGCGAGGGATGCACGCCGACGCCGTTGATATTGAATGCCCACGGCAAGTCGGTCGGCTTGCCCCACAACTCGCCGTTGATGAAATTGCCGATGCGTCCTGCGCCGAGCCCGATTGGCACCACAGGTGCAACAAAATCAGCAACTTGCAACATGCCTTTGCCGAGCACCCGGCGTCCGAATAACCACATGGCCGCCAGCACGCCGATCAGCCCACCGTGGAACGACATGCCACCCTGGGTAATCTTGAATACATACAGCGGGTCTTGCAGCCAGTATTCCCAGCCGTAAAAGATGCTATAGCCGATGCGGCCACCCAAAATGGTGCCAAGCATAATGTAGAAAACCAGGTCATCGACCTGCGCCGGCCTGATGATCGACCACTTTTGTTCCGATCGCCTGAGCGCAAGCATCCACCCGCCGACGAATCCGAGTACGTACATCAGGCCGTACCAGCGAATCGCGAGGGGCCCAATCGAGAAGATTATCGGGTCAAATTCAGGGTAGGTGAGCACCGGGCAAGTTTATATCAATGCAGCCAGTATTCGCGAGCTACGATCGATTATGGGACCCGTTCTGAAGTATTGTCTGTCTATGGGCAATCAAAAAACCAATCGGCTCGCCACGGAGACCAGCCCCTACCTGCAACAGCACGCTGACAATCCCGTTGACTGGTATCCCTGGGGCCCCGAGGCACTGGAGCTGGCGCAGGAAACCGGCAAGCCGATTTTGCTGTCGATCGGCTACTCCGCGTGCCATTGGTGTCACGTCATGGCGCACGAGTCGTTCGAGGACGATGCGACGGCTGCCCTGATGAATGAGCGTTTCGTCAATATTAAAGTTGATCGCGAGGAACGGCCGGACATCGACAAGATCTATCAGACTGCACATCAATTTCTCACTCAACGAGCGGGTGGCTGGCCGCTGACAATGTTTATCAACCCCGACGATCAGCGTCCGTTTTTCGGCGGCACGTATTTTCCGAACGCCCCACGCCATGGCATGCCGTCGTTTACCGATCTGATCACGCGGGTATCGGACTATTTCAAGGACAGCAAGACTGAGGTCGAGAGTCAGGGCCAGCAGCTCATCGACATCTTCAGCAAGCTCGAACCACGATCGGCGGACGATGCACTCGAACTCTCGGCCGAACCACTGCTCTCGGCGCGCCAAAAGGTCATGGAATCTTTCGACCAGGAATACGGCGGCATTGGCAATGCGCCCAAGTTCCCACACCCGACTACCATCGACCGACTGCTCCGGCACTGGCGCGCCAGCGCGCACAGCGATGAGCCCGACGTTGAGGCGCTCTTCATGGTGTCATTGACACTGACTCGCATGGCCGAAGGCGGCATTTATGATCAACTTGGCGGCGGCTTCTGTCGCTACTCGGTTGACCGATACTGGCAAATTCCGCATTTCGAAAAAATGCTGTACGACAACGGCCCGTTACTCGCATTGTATGCGCAAGCCTGGCTGGCGACGGGCGACAAATTGTACGGTCGGATCGCCAACGAGACGGCCAACTGGATTCTTGCCGATATGCAATCACCCAACGGCGGTTTCTACTCGACCCGCGATGCCGATTCCGAGGGCGAAGAAGGGCTGTACTACGTCTGGACCCCCGGGGAAGTACAGGCGCTCCTGTCCGGCGAGCAATATGAGGTTTTCGCGCGGCGCTTTGGCCTCAATGCTGACGCAAACTTCGAGGGACAATGGCATCTCACTGTGCGTGAAACTGAAAAAGCCATCGCCGAAGACCGCGGCACTACCGAGGAGGCCATCGCTGAGCTCATTGATTCTGCGAGGGCGACGCTGCTCAAGGTGCGAGATCAGCGCGTAGCGCCCGGTCGTGATGAAAAACAGCTCACGTCATGGAACGCACTCATGATTCGCGGGCTTGCCATTGCCGGGCTGGCACTTGGGCGCGATGACCTGATTGAGTCGGCAGGGAAGTCGGCTGACTTTATTCGGGAAGAAATGATGGTGAACGGACGGCTAGTCGCGAGCTTCAAAGATGGCCAGGCAAGATTTCCTGCCTATCTCGATGACCACGCCTTTCTACTGGATGCACTACTCGAGTTGTTACAGGCCGACTGGAACAATAGCTACCTCGGCTTCGCGATCGAGCTGGCTGATTTGTTACTCGAGCATTTCTACGACCCGGAAGAAGGCGGCTTTTTCTTTACGGCGGACGATCACGAAACCCTGATGCACCGGCCGAAGCCGCTGGCGGATGAAGCGGTACCATCGGGAAATGGAATTGCGGCGTTCGCACTGCAGCGCCTGGGCTTCCTGCTGGGTGATACGCGCTATCTCGATGCAGCGGAGAAAACCCTGAGAAATGCGTGGCGCGCAATGGATGAATACCCGCATGGGCATGTATCGCTGCTTAGTGCACTCGAGGAGACTATTCACCATCCCGAGATCATTATCATTCGCGGCGATCATGATGAAATCAAGCGTTGGCGGGAAAGTGCCGCGAAGATTTATGCGCCTCGTCGCCTCGTGTTCGCGATCGGCTCGGACACTGAGGGACTGCCGGGTGCTCTTGCCGAGCGCAAGCCAGTGCCTGACGAAACCATTGCGTATCGCTGCGTGGGCAGCCATTGCTCGCTACCGATCAGCAGTTGGGAAGCACTGGCCGCTGAATTGAGCGAAACCAGGGAAAACAATTAACATGAAAATTACCTACAAGACATCGCGCCGCGAGTTCCTGTTGTGGAGTGCAGCACTCGCATCCGGCGCAGCCTCTTGTGGCAAAACGGAAACTGAATCGGGCAAAACAATGGCAATATCACTCACTGATTTATCGGCAACAGATGCAGTCGCCGCTATGCAGCAGGGAGACATATCGGCAGAAGCATACGCGACTGCCCTCCTCGACCGCTGCGAAGCTGGCAAACATTTAAATGCGTTCATCAGCTTTGAACCAGAACGCGTTCTGCAGGCGGCGAGAGCCGCAGACAAGCAGCGCGCGTCTGGAGCCATTCTCGGCTCATTGCATGGATTGCCGATTCCAGTGAAAGACAGTGTCAATACAAGAGACTATCCGACCACTGGTGGCACGACCGCGTTGAAGGATTTCCATCCTGCCGAAGATGCCGAACTCGTAACGAGGCTCAAGATGGCTGGCGCTATCATCTTGGGCAAGACCAATATCCACGAATTGTCGTTCGGCTGGACCAGCAATAACCAGGCATTCGGTGCAGTCCATAATCCTTACGACACGAGCCGCATTCCGGGTGGCAGCAGTGGCGGTACGGCGGCGGCCATCGCCGCCAGGATGGCACCCATTGGAATCGCGGAAGATACGCAAGGCTCGATCCGCGTGCCTGCAGCAATGTGCGGCATCTATGGCTTTCGGCCGAGCCAGAACCGCTATCCGAATCAGGGTGTCGTACCGATCACGCCCTTGTTCGACCAGGTGGGGCCGCTCACGCGCAGCGTGGCGGATCTTGCGTTGTTTGACCACGTTATAACCGGTGAACCGATCGTCGAAACTGCAGCATCGATTGATGGGCTGCGGCTTGGCGTGCCCCGTGATTACTTCTACGGCATGCTCGATACCGAGGTGGAGCGAGTAACCAACGAGGCATTGAAGAAACTTGCGGACGCGGGCGTGGTATTGGTTGAAGCCGACGTTCCGGACCTCGGGAAACTGATCTCATTAACGACGGACGCTATTCAGGGCTTCCACGTCAAACCAATGCTCATCAAATACCTCGAAGAATTCGATACCGGTGTGACGTTTGACCAGTTGATGGAACAGGCAAGCCCGGACATTAAGGCCGCGTTCAACCTGTATGCATTCGGTGGCGCGGAAACACCGACAGAGGAAGACTTTATTGCCGCACGCGATGAACATCTGCCGGCACTGCGAAAAACGCTCGCGGATTACTATCGCGACAACGATCTGGCCGCGATGATCTTTCCTGCATCGCAGATCACGGCACCACCGATTGGACATGACACGGAAACCACGTTGAACGGAAAGAAGGTACCGTTTGCATCGGTCATCAGCCGCAATATTTCGCCGGGCAGCACCGGGAGTCTTCCCGGCATCATCGTGCCGGCCGATCTCAACAATAAGGGATTGCCTGTCTGCCTCGAACTCGATGGCCCGGCGGTCAGCGACCGGGCATTACTCGGCATTGGACTGGCTATTGAAAAGGTATTAGGTCACCTGCCACCGCCAGCCATCTAATTCAAATTGGGGTCAGAACCACTTTTGTCCTGTTTATCGACCGCTGGGGCGGACTCCTACGTCGATTTCTTTATCGCCCGCTGGGGCGGACTCCTACGTCGATTTCTTTATCACCCGTTGGGGCGGGCTCCTACGTCGATTTCTTTATCGCCCGCTGGGGCGGACTCCTACGTCGATTTCTTTATCGCCCGCTGGGGCGGACTCCTACGTCGATTTCTTTATCGCCCGCTGGGGCGGACTCCTACGTCGATTTCTTCATCGCCGGCTGGGGGCGGACTCCTACGTCGATTTCTTTATCGCCCGCTGGGGCGGACTCCTACGTCGATTTCTTCATCGCCCGCTGGGGCGGACTCCTACGTCGATTTCTTTATCGCCCGCTGGGGCCGGACTCCTACGTCGATTTCTTTATCGCCCGCTGCGGCGGACTCCTACGTCGATTTCTTTATCGCCTGCTGGGGCGGACTCCTACACCGATTTCTTTATCGCCCGCTGGGACGGACTCCTACGTCGATTTCTTTATCGCCCCACGAAACCACCAGCGTCGCTACACCAGTCTGCACTCGAATCTCGCGTGCCGCTATCGCTATCGGCAATCCGGTTGCGTTGGCGATGCCGGTATTCAGAAAAACAATTCGTTGTGCTCCCTGCTGCGCCAGTGACAGTCCGACGTGGAAAACATAGTCCAGGAACACTTTCGGGTCGGCAATCTCGGTGCCTGGAAATTCACGAAAGGCGGGGAACCAGCCGTGCAGGATTGGCGGCGCAACAATCACATCACGGGATTCGATGGCAGCATTGACCAGGTGATCCATGACCACGCGATCGGCGTTCATCGGCAGATGCGGTCCATGCTCTTTGGCACCGGAACCAAAGGAAATAATCACGATCGGCGTCTCTGCGTAGCGCCGCTCTGCCTCCGGCCAGCTCAGGTCGCCGAGGTGAACGCCAGGTGACTGCCCCCACGCGGTGAACGTGAAAATACAGGTGCCAATACAAACTAAGACGCGAGCAAGCGACATTACAATGTCTCCGTTTTGGATTTCGAATTGATTATGCGGGTTGCGCCCGGTTTTCAACAGCGGCGACGAACGGTCGATTCAGGCCGACGAACGGTAACAATCCGACGAATGGTCGAAATCACCCGACGAGGAACAGAATCTTCGAAGCTCGAATGGTTCAGAATTAGTACACACAAGTAATTGATTGTCGGGACAAGACGATGAACGTACAAAAGATTCGGAAAGCGCCGGTACAGGCCGAGATCGATCTGCGAAATCAGGTGCAGGTGCTTGACTCGGAACTAAGTGAAACTAAGGAGCTGGCCATCGATGAGGATTTCGATGCGGGCGGCGACCCGTACAACACCACCGGTTCGCACGTCACCATCCAGTTGCAAGAAGAAGCCGACGAAGAAGAATAACTCAGGGCATCCGGGTATCAGCATCGAGGCTTCCGTCAATCTCGACGGAGCGCTCGATGCGTGACAAATCCGCAGAATTCGCAGTGTTTGCCCACACCGGGGCCGCTGCAAACATCATCAGAATAATGGTAAATATGATTAATCGGCGGGTCGCCATCCTGGGGACTCTTTTGCTTGTATTAACTCAACGACCCTTAGATGCATCTGCGGTTCAGATCGTTGCCCCGTAACGTGAATTAGCTCCAAATACGGACAATGGAGTCCGTATCGCCTAGACTGGCACCCGGAAAGACCACCGGGGTGATAAGAATGAAAAGAAGTTGGCTTGCCGCCCTGCTCCTGACCTTATGCTCAGTTGGAATATGCCGCGATAGTCCACAGCCAGGCCAAGGATTTATCGATGTTCCTGGCGGCCCCGTGTGGTACTCGGTCGCAGGCACGGGCCCGGGGATTCCGCTGCTGGTGCTGCATGGCGGTCCGGGCGGAAGAATCTGTGGATATTCACTACTCGATGCGCTGGGGAACGAGCGGCCGATCGTACGTTACGACCAGCTCGGTTCCGGCCGTTCCGGCCGGCCTGACGATCCATCGCTATGGACCGTCGATCGCTTCGTCGAAGAATTACACGTCGTCAGGCAACAACTCGGGCTCGAACAGATGCATCTCCTTGGCCACTCCTGGGGCGGTGCGCTGGCTGCGGCCTATGTGCTGGAAAAAGGAACGGACGGCATTGCATCGGTCATTCTCTCTTCACCGCTCCTGAGTACACCGTTGTGGATCGAAGACGCCAACTACCTGCGAAGTCTGTTGCCCGCGGATGTACAGCAAACGCTGACTGAACACGAAGCGGCAGGCACCACCGATTCAGACGAGTACCAGGCAGCGTCGGATGTGTTTTACGAGCGTCATGTTTATGGCGGTAAGCGAAATGAAGCCCCCACTGAATGCGATGGTGCTCCCAGCGGCAAGTTCGTCTACGAATACATGTGGGGACCCACAGAGTTCAATGCAACCGGCAACCTACTCGATTTCGATGTCACCGACCGGTTGCATGAAATCGAAGTTCCTGTTTTGTTCATCGCAGGCCAATTTGATGAAGCACGACCAGAAAGAGTGGCCGAGTTTCAAAAACTCATACCAGGATCGAAACTGACGATTATCCTGGACGCGGCGCACTCAACACTCGGCAAAAAGCCGGATGAATACAGAAACGTCCTCGAGAATTTTCTCGATGCAGTTGAAGAGATGAAAAAACAATAATGAAAACTTTTATGCGCAGCATTGCATTTCTCCTAACCCTCGCCATTGCGCTAAGCGGCAATACCCAGGAAGTTAACAACGAACCCTTGAACGACAACTGGGCGCCCAGCGAATGGGGCCCCGATGACAAAGCCGGTGCAGTCAATCGAACGACACCGGAATTGGTGCTCAAGGCCGTCGGACTTGTGCAACAAGGCAAGGTCGCGACGCTCGGCAAGATCTACGCGAGCGATGCGCCTGTATTCGGTGAGAGAAGCTACCGGCTGACGATTCCCGGTTTGCCAACCGGTGGGCCGTTAGGCCCGCAATTGCTTGTGTATAACGACGAACTGGTGACCGCCGAAATCGGCCAAATAGGCACGCAATTCGATGGGCCGGGACACATCGGCGTTCGAACAGCCAACGGTCACTTCTACTACAACGGACGCTATCTCGAAGATCAGAATGTAACCGGGTACGGACTCGGGCCACTTGGTGTCGAACACGTAGCCCACAAAGGGTTTGTTTGTAGAGGTGTATTGCTGGACGCCGTTGCACTACGCGGCACGACGCTGCCGATACCTGTGGAAATGGACAGGAATGATCCCGGCATCGTGACGGACGATGACGTGAAAGCGATGATCAACAGACAAGGCATCGATCCGATCGGCGAAGGTGACTGTGTGTTCCTGTACACCGGGCACGGCAATATTTGGCATCCCAGGGACTGGGATACCTTTGATGCGGCAGAAAAGACTCGGCGTCGCGATGCATTCAACGCCGGTTCGCCCGGGTTCGGATTGTCCGCGTGTGAGTACCTCGCATCACGAAAAATAATCCTGACCGGCGCTGATTCCTGGCCAACTGAAGCTGTCGGGCCAAATTCTGCCGGCGAGGGACCGCAACCATTCGAGTGTCACGTCAAACTGCAGACCAAGCGCGGAATTTGGAACATCGAGAATCTCGACCTGACGCAACTGGTCGAAGACAAAGCCTACGAGTTCCTGTTCGTCTGGTCGCCATTGAAATTGAAAGGCGCAACCGGATCACCCGGTAATCCGGTCGCGCTGTATTAACTGCAGCGAACAACAAGATGGAAACTGAAAACGAACATGCGGCGGCAGTAAAATTCCCACCGCCGATCCTGCCGCTCGTAACGATTGTCGCCGGTCACCTCCTCGGCCGTTTTCTGCCGCTTATTCCCGATTCGGCATTGCCAACGCCGGAGCGTTACTGGATTGGCAGTCTAATCGCGGTGGCGGCGGTGCTGGTTCTTGTGGTTTTGCCGTTCCGTCAGTTTCAACAAACGGGGCAGGACCCCAAGCCGTGGACGCCGACACCCGAGATCGTCGTTGCCGGAGCGTTTAAATTCACTCGCAATCCGATGTATTTGGGGATGATCTTATTTTGCCTCGGCTTCGCAATCATTCTCTCGGACGTGTGGATTTTGATCCTCACACCCGTTTGCGGCTGGCTGATTTATCACCTGGCGATCAGGTACGAGGAGGACTATCTCGAAGAGAAGTTTGGGGAATCGTACCGCGCGTACAAGGCGACCGTGCGGCGCTGGATCTAAGGTGTAATCTGCCTGACCCGTCTGCCAGATATTTTGGGACGAACTGAATGGAAACTGAAAAATTGAGAGGGCTTTGCGCGGTGCCATGGTTGGGGATGCACTTCGCTGGCCGGAAGATATTAATAAGGCTCTCTTGCTGTTCAACCGCTCGGATCTGGAGCCGGTGATGATGAGTGTAAGAACACTCGACGCCCAGATCGAGAATGGAACAGCCAAACTTGAGGGCGATGCAGATGTCCTGACACAACTTGCCAGCACGTGGGTCCACTTCGATCTAGCTTTCGAGATTCTACCCGGTACCGTTGAATCGGTTGTTTCGGAAGATCTGAACGAATTCGAGGTAGGCGCAGCTCCGATAACACATGAGTAACCTGGAAGCGGATCTTAGATTTCACCCGTTTTCGGGCTTCCGAACGGCCGCTTTCGGGAAAAGCGGAAATTAGGGCGGTAGGCTGCTGAAGAGCAGCATTCCAGTCCTGTCCACCGAGACCCTGCGCACGGGCGGGGGCAATAGCCTTCGCCAGATCCCGCCCGGATCGTCCGCGAACACGAGTGCTTCAGTGGCAGCGACGATGTGCCAGCTGCCAAACTCCAGTTCCTGTTCCAGTTGTCCAGGTGCCCAGCCCGCATAGCCCACGAAGAAGCGCAGGTTTGAGTTACTCGAGGCACCGTCAAGCAAGTTCTCGTCCAGCAGCGCAAGATGCACTCTGTCGAAAATGGGCACCGCGCTGTCCGGCGGCGCGTCCGAGTGCAGCAGCGCGCGCAGCGTAAACAGCTCTACCGGACCGCCCCAGTAAAGCTTACCTTCGTACCGGTCGAGCCCAGCCAGCTCTGGCAAGGCTTGTGCGGGCAGCGCCTCCGTCGGACGGTTCACAACCAGCCCCACTGCCCCTGTCGCGTCGTATTTGAGCAGCAGGATCACACTCTCTGCGAACGCCCGACCCTGAACGAACTCTGTGGCGACGAGAAGCTTACCCTTGCCGAGATCTTCTTCGGCGTTGATGCCGTGTGAAATCACGCAGCAGGAGAGTGCCAGCACCATTGGAAATCTGTTCATGCCAGGTACAAGTATAATTGTCTTTCCGCCTGTCTTCCCGGCGATTATCTCTCAATCTGGGGGCAGGTCGGGATTAGAATTCGTTTTCTAGCCTATTTGAACGACCGCTATACAGGAGAAATACAGGCTATTCGGACTTCTTTGGATTTGGCAGTCGCGAGGAATTGGTTTACGTTCAAAACCAAACGAATCGCACCACCACCCTATACACAAAAATCACTGCGAAAATGAATATCATCGCTAATAGCACCAAAAACAAGTATCGAACATTCGGCTTTGACCAATCGTAAAGTCCTCGCCAAATTTCTGCTACAGCCAGTTTTTGGTCCATTTGGTTCGATGAGGGTATCGTACTGTCAATAATCTTTAGATGCGTACGTACGCGTTTGTGAATAGGGTACATGGCCGCTGCACTCGCGAAGGCAATCAATACAGATCCAATATATCCTGCCATTCCCATCGAAAAGACAAAAATGAATGATATAAGACCGGCAACGAATGCGTAGTAAGTTCTCGTACAAATATAAGGATCTACATCCATGATCTCAGAAAGTGTGCCGGTGTATGACAATTTTCGTTCTATGCGGAGTAATTTTTCCGGATTCGGAGAATCGCGCATCCAAGATCGCACAAACGGTACGCTAATTTGGTACCAGACAATGACCAAGAAAATCAGCAGAAAAAATTGGATGTCTCTTGCGATAGCCGGGCCGGGTAAGAATTTAAGTAATAGTGGCGCGCCCAGAAGAATGATAATGCATGGTCCCAAAGTAAAAATGAAGCGACCAAGAATAAAATTTTGGTCTTCAATAGATGAAGCATTTCTGAAATAAAGAATACCGAATGCAATTACTAATGAGAAGAATCCGACGATAGCGGCTGTCGTCCATATCGCTTCCCCAATGCCGATTCTTGCCAATACCCATGACGTCACTGCATAGATAACGACAACACGAAGTATCCAATTGTCTTTGATGTTTTCCGCGATCTGGTACACAGCGAATAAAGACTCGCTTTATTTAGATTTTTACCATAATAGAATAATATTTTCGGACGGCTTTATATAGGTAAATACAGACCATCTGACATCTATTTGAGATCAACTAAAACGAAATTAGACGAAAACGATGTTGGAGTGTGTCCGATTTTTTCTGATTATTAACAAATCGAAAGTTTTGCGTCGGCTTTCGATCCAAAGCAACCCCTCACCGAGAAACAGTAGCTTAATCTGCAATTATCTCAAATCCAACGGGACCGACTTGAATGTCACACGGATACGGCGCGCCAAAAAGAGCACAGGTTTCGGGAGTAATGTGAAATCTAATGTACGCTGTATGTGTGCCGGGCGCAGGTGAGTAAGGCTCAAGAAACGCACCCCACGATCTGATCCCACCCAGGCTGTCGTCATCAAATGGCCAGGATAGGCTCCCCAGTTTCGCTTTTGTCGCAGCGGATTCTGCCGATACATAGTCAACTCGAAATTCTACGGAGTCGATTACATTGAATCCTGTGTTAACTGGCTCAATTATTTCTCCGTCTGTGAAGCCTGCCTGCAGGCCAGACATTACATCACCCATGTTCACAAGTGATTTATCAGAGGATCGACCCTGTGTACGCGAGGAATGTGATGCAAGAACAAGTATCAGAACACTCAAATAGAATACTTTCTTCACAACTGAATCCTGGGTGCCAGCCGTTTGGCGGGTACGGTCTTGTTATTGTTATCCACTAAGTGTAGAAGAGAATTGGTCCGTCTGCCTACTTTTTACGTTAATTCGCATAAGATTCGGCATTTGCCGTTAAATAACGGTGATCTAACGGGCAGTGGACTTACCCTGGTATTGATGACACTCCGGACCCTCAAAATGGGGCACGTTCAAATGACTCCGGGCTGACACCCCCGAGGTGAGTTCATCGGTGATGCATTGCTGATGGCTTACAGGAGAGATCCGGAATTCGATGCCGATCTGCACGCCTTTTACTACGTTCGCGTAATCGAAATGCCGACTCCGCGCTGGACCGCTTATGATGCCAAGCGACTTGGCATCACGATGCCGGATAAGGTAGCGATGACAGTGCAGGACCGGGCCTATACGTCGCCGATTTTGTACTCGCCATAGGTCGATTCCGGCAACCACTAATTTTCCGCTTCTGGCCGAAAGCTGCCTATCGTTTCAGCAAATCCAAAGCAAATTGAAGGACCGCTTCACCGCAGAAGCGGCCGTTCAGATTTCGGATTTTTACAATGCTTGTTGAGGGGCCGCATTGCGCTCAATAGCGGCCGTTGGGATGATAGAGTGCTGAGGGGCCGCTGCCAACCCGAAGCGGACATCACCGGGTTATACTGCATGGAATATATTTCGTACTTTCGCACGATAATTACTGGTTAGGCTGTCACCAAGCTGACGGGCAGGAAACACATGCCTCCAACAGATGAACCCCGCCCACCACTTCCGCCATTCAATTTAGAAGGTGCTGTGCAGAAAGTCCGAATGGCGGAAGACGCTTGGAATTCTCGCGATCCCGCAAAGGTTTCGCTTGCATATACCATCGATAGTGTCTGGCGAAACCGGTCTGAGTTCTTACAGGGACGGGACGCGATCGTGCAGTTCCTAACTCGCAAATGGGCGACGGAACTGGATTACCGATTAATCAAGGAATTATGGGCGTACGGTGATCGGCGGATTGCGGTGCGTTTCGCCTATGAATGGCACGACGAATCCGGGCAGTGGTATCGGTCGTACGGAAACGAAAATTGGGAGTTTGCTGACAATGGCTTAATGCAACGTCGCATCGCGAGTATTAACGATCTTCCAATCACACCGAGTGATCGCAAATATGACTGGCCTCTCGGAAGAAGACCGGCCGACCATCCGTCCCTGTCCGACCTTGACCTCTGATACTGATGAGGCAGCCTAACAACTCGTTCGACCACCTATACCAGCCCCGCCACTGTGTGGGTTCCCTTTCGTAAGCCAGTGTGTGCTCCTGGCCGAAAGCGCCCCTATATTTCGCGAATTTGACCAGTTTGGAACGACCGCTTTTCACACAAAAGCGGCCGTTAGGCTAGAATCAGCAAAAAGGTCCGCTAACGATCCATTGAGTACATCGAATCGACTAAGTCCGGTACGGCAATCCGTTTCTGATTGATGAACTGAAACGAGGAATTGTGATTATGCAGATCTCTTCGATAAGTCCTGCAATTCTGGCTTTGGTATTAACTTTGAAGTTTGCCGCCACGGACGCATCCGAGCCCGGCCAGCCCATTACCGATCAAAATGGGTCACCTGTCATTCTCTTCGACCGAGGACACAACAACTACCTACACGACGAGTCGGATCAGATTTTCGACAAGTTTCTTCTGCGTCATGGCTTCATTGTCAGGTACCACAGAGCTCGAATTAACAAAGGCATCCTCGAAAGCGTTGATGTCTTTCACACGTCCAATGCGCTTGCGCCAGAGAATGTAGATAACTGGAGTCTCCCCACGCCGTCGGCGTTTACGCCCGACGAAATTGAGGTTCTGGTTGACTGGGTGCGGAATGGCGGTTCCTTACTGTTAGCCATAGAGCACATGCCATTCGGCGGCTCTTATGACGAACTTGCGACAGCTCTGGGCGTCGAGGTCAGCAACGGATTCGCCGTGCATGGGTTACTCCTCCACGACTATTCACCAGAAAATGTGTCGGCGGCTGGCAGCCTGCTATTTTTGCGAAACAATGGATCCATAGCCGATCATCCAGTGATAAACGGACAAGTGCCCTACGGTCAAATAGAACACCTAGCTACTAACACAGGGTCGGCATTCATTTTGCCTGCTAAGAGCACGTCACTCGTTACTCTTGGTTCGGACGTTGTATCTCTCGAACCCGAGAAGTCCTGGGAATTTACCGATGAAACTCCACGGCTAAGTGTGGCGGGTTGGTCACAGGCAGGCGTCATGGAAATTGGTGATGGCCGGGTTGCAGTCCTAGGCGACAACTATCTTACCAGTGCCCCCGAATATCTCGAACCGCCATTCAATGAGGACGAAACCGAATCGGAACGTGGCGCCCACAATCATCAATTCACGTTGAATCTGTATCGCTGGTTGGTACGTCAGGAAGTAAATCTTGTTCCGAAATAGTGGCGTCGCATAATGACCGCTTGTGGCCGTTCTCTGCCGTTAAATTTTCAAAAAAAAGCAGGAACTGAATGATCGCTTAGAATGAAACCAGACGTTTGGTTTTCGACTTTCGACAAATCATATTAGAACGGCTGGTTCACGCTCGAAAGCAGCCCTTGAAGTGTTAGACTTAATGAAGGGCTTAAAACGACCCGAAGCGGACGTTCGGCGACATCCCTTAACTGACGGGACTTGGCGAGTAGCGGGCCGGGGAGTACCCGGCTTGAACAGCAAGAAACGCAAGGCTGAACATTCGTTTTCAATTACGGAGAAACAGACATGGGCGATAAGGGAAAGAAAGATAAAGGCAAAAAGGAACATCAGAAAAAGGCTCAGCGTAGTCCAAAGGAAAAACGACAATTGAAAAGAGAAAAGAAGAACAAATCGATACGCACCGTTATGCCCCGTCAAGTTCCGATTGCAACGTAGTTGCTTGATGAAGACCTCAAAGGTGGTGTGCTCGCTACGTTCGCCGGGCCGCTGTAAACGCAGCGACCCTCGTCGCTCTTGACCCAAAGCTGCCGTTAGTCAAATCGTTTACGTAACAGTTTGAACGGCCGCTTTACACCCTACAGCGGACCTTCAGGTAATATTGACCTGAACTACCGCTTTGACCCAAAGCGGCCTTTGGTGATCAGAGAGAGGCCATATTGAAACCCACAAATTGGAAAGATATTGCGGAACTGATCGGCATCACGGCAATCGTCGCATCATTGATTTTCGTCGGTCTTCAATTGAAACAATCGCAAGAAATTGCCATGGCTGCACAATATGCAGAGCGAGCTTGAGATGCTCGAGAAACATGGCAATTCTATTTCGAGGACAGCGTAGCGTTCGTAGCGGTTGGAGCGTTTCATTGGGAACACCTTAAGACAGTCAGGTATCTTGGAAATAGTACGACCGACGAAGAATTTGGCAGGTCGTATGTCATCGGACGCTCCGTCATAGAGCCAATGGACAACAACTTCTTTCAGTACGAATCCGGTTTCTTGACGGAGGAAGCATGGGCTATGTACAAAGGTCGAATCCGAGTGATCTGCCGGGACGGTGTTTTGGAGCATACAATTCTCACTAATCATCCCGAATATTTTCGATCGTCTTTCGTCGAGTTATGTTTCCAGATGTCTGACGTTTGACGCAGATGACCGCTTCTTAGTCCCGAAGCGGACATGACGAATCGCTGCAGCTGAAATTTCCGATCTAGTCGATCTCCCAGTTGACAGAACCCTTCAATGATTCATCGATCTGTGTTTCGAGCAGATCCTGCAGATAGTGTTGTGTAACGTGCTTTGAGCTTCGGAAGATGAATATGACTCTTTTCTTCCCCGGATTTTTCTTCTCGCTTACGATGCGGCAGTCCTCTTGCTCGAGCAGCGCTCGATACGCCGCCGCCGCCTCGGCGACACGCTTCGAGGGGAGCGCTCTGATGTCTATACGATACGCGACACTCGCATCGAGGATGTAGACAAGCACGTAGCCAAATATTGTCGCCAATACTGCAACGTGCGGAAGGTCCAGGCCGCACGATAAACCTATGAGCGTGGTGAAAATTACACGGCCGGTCAGGCTAGCAGACCGGAGGCTCGTGCGGAAACGGATCAACCCGCCGATCCCGAAAAGCACAAAGCCCACCACCAGGCCGTACTTGACCACCAGGATGCCGATCATGGCCCCGATCACGGCGTATATGATGTAGACCTTCGGCGCTTCGATCTCTGCCAGCGTGTCCGCCGTTTGTCCGTGCTTGGGATGGTAGGCGATGATGGCGCCAAGAATGACAGCGAGCAAGAGCGTCAATGTTGCGCTGACCAGGAAGCCGACATCGGTGAACCCTTGCCATCCTTCGCCCATGGATGCCGGATCCCGCAAAAGGAATTCCGGCACCTGCTGCGACCAAGCCGGCATTGCGACGAGCACCACACTTGTCGCAAGTGCGATCAATATACTTTTCATTAATGACTCCAATAATTTGATTGTTGTTGGTCTTGACCAGTTGAATTATTTCACAATTTTGGCGTGTGCTGTAGCTTCAGCACGCAAAAAATGGTCCAAGTATAGTTCGCCTGATCTCGGTAATGCTGGCAGGTGGCTCGACGTCAGGGTACAGCTCATTCAGCGGAACGGACCGGCCATTCTGTTGAACGACTCTGCAATGAAAATGCCGCAGTCTGCGAGGTTTCGGAACCCCGCAGCAATGTGCAATGACGCCAATTTCCTTACGCATATGTAATGTGATCTTGCCTCGGAAATATGGACGATTGAGATAAGCTCGCAATGGTCACGGTAGAAATGCCGGTTACCCAGCACCCCCCGTACAGATCCCAGCGTGCGCTACTAACGCACTGGGCTCCTCCTTCGGGTTCTGGCGTCAAAGCGGCCCTCAGGATGCGGATGCAGTAAACGAATCGGTGGAAAGA
>SMVA01449053.1_pt1 | contig 22225 bp, 17 predicted proteins | sample 2456451 | NCBI WGS metagenome assembly SMVA01 (sample SAMN11095933, study PRJNA526329) | marine sediment metagenome | biome: Marine sediment; feature: Surficial sediment; material: Deep marine sediment; isolation source: Hadal surficial sediment | place: Pacific Ocean | collected 2014-05 | depth... | reverse complement strand
TGTTCAAATCTGATGCAACTGTAAAATTTATTGTTATGGTGTTTGCATTTTGGATAATAGGAGATTTGATTCTATTAGCATTAGGGATGGGATTTGGTTGAGAGATAAATGCTTTATTCAAGTGCTGGTCAAGTGCCAGTCACCTCTTACTCAGCTGGTTCAAAGGTGACTGGCACTTGATTACATTATACTCTGCGGATCAATATCATAGATGAGTTTTACATCTTTATATCTCGATTTACGGTTAAACTTTATAAATGATTTGAGAATGACTTCACGCAAAATTGCTCCACCGGGATCATCTTTTTTATTGCTTTTAATCAAAATATGAAACCGGTAATATCCTTTTAATCGGGCAATAACCGCATAAGCCGGGGCGGATATTTTTAACCACTTTTTATATTTTATCAATTCTGAATAAAAGTCATAAATGGCTCCTTTTGCTTTCTTTTCAGATTGATCTTTTGTTTCAATCAATGCAATTCTCGTAAATGGCGGATATCCCAATTTCTTACGGTCTGCTGCTTCCTTATTGTAAAATCCAAAGTAATCATTCTTTAAAACCATTTGCAAAGTAAAATGTTTTTCATTTTGTGTTTGAATAATTACTTCACCAGGAATCTTGCTTCTACCTGCTCTTCCTGAAACCTGTGTAAGCAATTGGAATGTTCTCTCATCTGCTCTGAAATCCGGAAGCCATAAAGTAGTTTCAGCTGCTATTACTCCCACGAGTGTAACCCTGGAAAAATCCAAACCCTTCGAAACCATTTGAGTTCCGACCAGGATATCAATATCACCTTTACCGAAAGAGAGGAGAATTTTACTAAGTACTGCTTTACGGGAGATTGAATCCGAATCCACTCTTGTGATCTTTGCAGAAGGAAAATAGAATTCAAGTTCATCTTCAACCCGTTCTGTACCCGTTCCAAAGTATTTTATTGCAAGGGAACCGCAATGCGTACAAGCCCCCGGCACATCTTTTACTAACCCGCAGTAATGGCACTGAATAATATTTTTATTGATATGAAATACCATCGGCACGGAACAATTATCACATATTTCAACTTCTCCGCAATCCTCGCAATAAATTTGTGTAGAAAATCCCCTTCTGTTTTGAAGAATGATCGTTCCCTCTTTTTTCTTAAGCCGGTCTTCTATTTTATCTAGGAGTAGTTTGGAAAAGACATTCTCCATCCTTTTCTTTTTACGTTCTTTATTTATATTAACAAATATTATTTTCGGCAATTTTGCATCATCAATTCTATCGGGTAATTCAAGAAGTTTATATTTACCGGCTTTTGCATTGTACATACTTTCAATTGAAGGTGTTGCAGAACCAAGCACAACAGGACATTTGTGCAGACTGCCTAAATAAACTGCGGCATCCCTTGCATTATATCTTGGAATTAAATCGCTTTGCTTATAACTCGAATCGTGTTCTTCATCAACAACAATTATTCCGATATTCCTTAAAGGTGCAAACAATGCCGAGCGAGCACCTATTACAACTTTGGATTTTCCGCGTAGCACTCTTCTCCAGGAATCATAGCGCTCTCCGGCTGACATCCGGCTGTGGATAACCGTTACTGTATCTCCAAAATTATTGAACAGTCGTGAGGTCATCTGGGGTGTAAGTGAAATCTCAGGAACTAAAATCAGGGATGATCTCTTTTGTTTTAGTACTTCCTGGGTTAGTTCAATATACACCTGTGTCTTACCGCTTCCGGTTATCCCGTGAAGAAGATATGTTTCAAACTTTTGTTTTTTAACAGATGGGAGGATTTCTTTGATAACCTTTGTTTGCTGTGCTGTTAAGTTTAATTGCTGATGATCTTCTCGATATAATTCGGAAAATCTTCTCTCAACTTCTTTATCGAAAACAGTAACAAATCCTTTTTTCTGCAAAGAGTCAATTGATGATTTTGATGATTCGGTTTTGTGAAGAAGTTCAGCAACGGGAAGTAATTTTTCCTTTGATGCAATAACTTCAAGCAATATTTTCACTTGTTTTGGTGATCGTGTTTCGAGTTCGGGGAAAGCTGCATAAACCTCTCCGATAGTTTTACCGAGTTTAACGAACTTAATCATTTTGGGTTTTACTTTTGCTTTCTCAACATCATCTGTAATAGTTATTGCACCTTGCTTTTGTAGTGTTCGCACTTGCGAGTATATATTTTTTCTCCCAACTAATTTGCTTAGAAATGATTGGGTAATTTGTGTGCGTGTTGAAAGCTCGGACAAAATCATTGCCCGTATGGATGATTTATTCTTTTCCTCTGAATGCAGCTTTTCACAGTATTCACTATCAATCTGAATTTTCCTTTTCGATTCAATTTCAGTACCTAACGGAACAGCTAATCGTAATGCTTCCCCGGGGGAAGATAAATAATAATCTGATAACCAATTGTAAAATTTTAAACTCAGTTGGTCTATTATTGGATTATCATCTAAAATATCGTAAATAAATTTGATTTTCTTCTTAATAGAAGTTTTAGAAGAAGTGTTAACTATAAACCCGGTAAGTGTTCTTTTCCCAAATGGTGCTACCGCACGAACACCCATTATTGCAGAAAGTTCTAAATCTTCGGGAACCTTGTATGTAAAGGTTTGTCGGAATGGTAATGGAAAAATAATTTCAACATACATCGCTATTCTGATTCATAATACTGAGCCATACCAATTAATTTGTCTTTTTCAACAATATCACTAAACATTTTGAATTTTAAAACCTTAATGGAATTATCCCATAATATTCTTTTATGATTATCTGATATAATTACTTCACCGTTAGTTGAAATTATGCTATCCTCCTGACTAAGAGTTAAATAATAAAACGGCTCTTCATATATAATTCCTTCCACTAATTCAATATCATCAAAATTAAAATTTATTACACCATTTAGTTTCCCATCTTCAATAACAATATTTCTGTTTTGAATATCTTTCCCTTCACCTTTCATTTGATCAATAAATTTATCGCTCTTATAAATAAATTCAAATAAGTTATTCTTATCTTCATTTAACTCATTTGCATTAATCGCATCTGATCTAATATCCTCAATTAAAACTGTAGCATAACCCCCACTCATTCCGTCCGGTTTAATTTCATACGATATTGAATGAAATAAAAGACATCCATTCATTAGTAATGTTATTCCAAGAGTTACAATTATCTTCCGGATATTTTTTATCATCACAAGAACCTATTAAAATTATTATTTTCAACTTAAGATTTTACTTTGGCTACAAATATAAAAATGAAAAAAGTTTATCCCTAAACAATTAATGTTGAGGTTATTTTTATTCTCTTTTATATCTTTAGAAAGAATAAATTAAACAATGTTGAATGAATAGAAAAAGTATTATTCACTTCCGAAATGCAATTATAGTTTTATTCTTTATAATCTTAATTGGTACTTCGGGTTTCATGTTAATTGAGGGCTGGAATACAGTTGATGCCCTGTACATGACTATTATAACAATTACAACAACAGGATTTGAAGAAGTTCACCAACTTTCAATGGAAGGCGAAATATTTACTCTTGTTTTACTAATTGTAAGTTTTGGCACTGTAATTTATATAGGCAGTTCCGGTATTCAGATACTGATCGAAAGTAAATTCTTCAGGAGAAAAAAAATGCAAAAAAGAATCGAACATCTAACTGATCATTATATCGTTTGCGGTTTTGGCAGAATGGGCACGCATATTTGTTCTGATCTGAAACAGGCAAAGGCACCTTTTGTAGTAATAAAAAGTAATCCCGATAATCAAAAAATCCTTGATGAATTAGAATATTTGCATGATATCGGCGACGCATCAAGTGATGACACTCTTTTAAGGACGGGTATAAAAAATGCAAGGGGATTAGTAGCAGTTCTTTCTTCCGATGCTGAAAATGTTTTTACAACTCTCTCAGCAAAATCCATAAACCCAAAAATATTTGTGGTTGCCAGGGTAATAAATGATAATACTGAACCAAAATTACTTAGATCGTATTGTAAAGCCATATGAGCTTGGCGGTGTGCGGATGGCGGAGATTTTATTAAGACCGGGTGTAATGGATTTTATAGATGTTGTTGCCGGTAATAAGAAAGTGGATATTCAGATTGAAGAAATAACGGTAAGAAAAGGTTCTTCGATGCATAAAAAAACACTTGCGGAATTGCCTTTGAGAACTGATTTGAACGTAATTATTGTTTCAATCCAAAATGAAGAAAAAGAAATATTTATCTACAATCCAAAATCAGATACAATTGTGGATGAAGGTAATAAACTAATAGCTATTGGTGAAAAAGCAAGTCTGGATAAACTGAAAGAGCTATAACAGAATTATTACTTCAATTCCTTTTCCAAAAATTCCTAATATAGTTTCTTCATAAAACTTCCTTGGGACCATAACAATTACAAGATCTATATTCTCATTTACATCAGTAACGGCTGGTAATATATATAGCCAAGAATTTAATCAGCTTTAGAGTTTACCAAAAATAGCTGACCCATATAGCCATAATTTTTTATTGATTTTGTGAGTTCATAAGCAAGACTTTTGGGTTTGTATGACACCCCGATAATACATATCGATTTTGGATAAAAATATTTACTAAAGATGTGTTCCATATTTCTCACAAAATTTTCTAAAAGTATTTATGAAACTTAATTTATTCTGAACAAATTTCCCTCAGTGTTCCAAAACATTTAAAATGAGTTTTTAAGAAACAAAAAAACACCCGGATATTACGATCTAAATTTTGGGGGCGAAAATCTGTCCTCCGCTATTTATGTTTACCGTTTAGAAGCGGGAAATTTCTTATAATCGAAAAAAATAATCTTGCTCAAATAACTGATCATTCTAAAGGTTAAACTCTGCTGCGCTCAAAGAGCCGGTATTTCCCACCTGTTATATCGACTCTGCAGCAGGGATTTATTTTTGATAACAAGTTGATTCTCTATCAGATTAATGCCGGGTTCAGAATGACTGGCTTCTAACTTCTTAACAAATTTGAAATCCCTCCCCTTTTGGGTAAATTTGCAATCAATTTTAAAAATTCCAAAAGATAGATGAGATATCCATACGCTGAAATAGAGAGCAAATGGCAAAAGTATTGGGCAGATAATGGAGTCCATAAAACCAATTTTGATGATACAAAACGAAAGCTTTACACGCTTGTTATGTTTATTTATCCTTCCGGTTCAAAACTACATTGCGGACATTGGTATAATTACGGACCGACTGACACCTGGGCACGATATAAAAAATTAAAGGGGTTCAACATTTTTGAACCGATGGGTTATGATGCTTTTGGTCTTCCAGCAGAAAATTCTGCTATCCAAACAGGAATTCATCCGCAGGACAGCACACTAAAAAATATTAACGATATTCGTGAACAGTTAAATAAAATAGGCTGTATGTACGATTGGAATTCCGAACTAATGACTTGCGATCCGAAGTATTATAATTGGAATCAGTGGCTTTTCTTACAGCTTTATAAAAAGGGGTTAGCATATAGAAAAAAAGCTCCCGTTAACTGGTGTCCCAAAGATCAAACAGTTCTTGCCAACGAACAAGTTCAGTCAGACGGAACTTGCGAACGTTGCGGAACAACAGTAATTCAAAAAAATCTTTCTCAATGGTTCTTTAAAATAACCGATTATGCAGAAGAGCTGCTTGATGGGCTCGATAAAATTAACTGGCCCGACAAAACAAAACTTATGCAGCGCAACTGGATTGGTAAAAGCGTGGGTGCTGAAGTAACTTTTCTAATCAATGGCTGCGATGAGGAAATTAAAGTATTTACAACAAGACCCGATACGTTGTTCGGTGCAACTTACATGGTTTTAGCACCTGAGCATCCTCTAATTGATAAGCTTACTACCGAAAAACAAAAACAGCAGGTTAATGATTACAAAGAATCTACAAAATCTTTAACAGAGATAGAACGAACATCAACAGCAAAAGAAAAAACCGGAGTTTCAACCGGGGCATTCGCAATCAACCCTGCTACCGGGAAAAAAATACCAATATGGATTGCAGATTATGTCTTGCTTACATACGGAACAGGCGCTATTATGGCTGTGCCCGGGCAGGATGAAAGGGATTGGGAGTTTGCAGAAAAGTTTAACCTTCCGATTGTAAGAACAGTTCAGCCGCCGGATGATTTTGAAGGCAAAGCTTTTCCTGGTGATGGTCCGGCAATAAATAGCGATTTTCTTAACGGACTTAATGTTAAAAATGCAAAGAAAAAAACTATCAAGTGGTTGGAAGATAAGGATATAGGAAAAGGAACAATTAATTACAGATTGAGAGACTGGCTTATTTCACGACAAAGATATTGGGGCACGCCAATCCCAATTATTAATTGCCCTAAATGTGGTGAGGTTCCTGTAAATGAAAATGATCTGCCCGTAGAGTTACCTTACGATGTTGATTTTAGCCTGGGAGGTGAATCACCGCTTGCACGTAATGAAGAATATATAAATGTTAAATGTCCGAAATGCGGCAAAGATGCAAAACGCGATCCCGATACGATGGATACATTTGTTGATTCATCGTGGTATTATTTACGGTACTTAGACCCGGATATGTCTACAGAAATGTTTGATAAAAATCTTGTTGATAAATGGGTTCCTGTTGATATGTATGTGGGCGGAGCCGAGCATGCAACAATGCATCTTCTTTATGCAAGATTCATTCATAAGTTCATTCGCGATCTCGGATTAGTAAACAGCGATGAACCCTTTCAGAATCTCATTCATCAGGGAACCATTACATATCAGGGAGTAAAGATGTCGAAATCAAAAGATAATGTTGTAAATCCCGATGAGTTTACTGTAAACTACGGCTCGGATGTATTTAGATTGTATTTGATGTTTATGGGTCCCTACGAAATGGGCGGTGATTGGAATGATAAAGGTATTTCGGGAACAGACAGATTTGTGAACAAAGTTTACGATCTTTTCAGAAATCACGAATTCATCTTAAACGATATTTCACCGAAAGAAAAATACGATCTTTCCGAATTATCTGAAGATGAGAAGTTTATTTATAAAAAAACAAATCAAACATTAAAAAGAGTTAATGACGAACTGGAACATTTTCATTTCAACACTGCAATTGCTGCATTGATGGAACTGCTAAATAATTTTAAAAATCTTGATAAATGTTCAAGGGAATTACAAGCTTACGTATTGGAAAGATATGCGATAATGGTTGCACCTCTGGCACCGCATCTTGGTGAGGAGTGCTGGCAGTTGTTGGGAAACACCAATTCACTTTTTGAATCACCACTTTGGTTTGAAGCTGATCCTGCAGGACTTGTCGAAGATACGGTTAATATAGCAGTGCAGATTAATGGCAAGTTACGATCAACTATTCGAATGCCGATAAACAGTGAACAGGATAGCGTAAAAGAAGTTGTGTTTAAAGTTGAAAAGGTCTTAAAGCATATCAACGGGAAAAGTATAGTTAAAGAAATTTACGTTAAGAATAAGATTTATAACATTGTAATTAATTAATAGAACGCAGATGACACAGATTAAACCGATCAGCGCAGATAAATTCAATTTGTGTCCTGAGTGTTATTTTTTTTCAGAATATATATAGTACAGAGAATGCTCGATATAAAATACATAAGGGAAAACCCCGATAAAGTTAAAAAAGGCATTGCAGCCAAAAATGAAAATAACAGGATTGATGAAGTTCTTCAACTTGATGAGGAAAGACGCGATATCATCGGTCAGGTTGAAGAACTAAAAGCAAAACGGAATAAAGTATCATCTCAAATCCCTCAGATGAAAAAAGCAGGAGAAGATACAACAACAGTTCTTGCTGAAATGAAAGAAGTATCGGATAAAATATCTGAACTTGATAAAAAGCAACGTGATGTTGAAGAGCAGTTAAATGATATTTTAATGTATATACCCAACCTGCCGCATGATTCTGTTCCGGTTGGTAAAACTGTTGAAGAAAATGTTGTTGTTCGTGAGTGGTTACCGGAAGGGTTTTCATTTGAAAGCGATAAAAAGTTTTTAGATCACGTAGAGCTTGGTAATAAACTTAACATTCTTGATTTTGAGCGTGGAGCTAAAATTTCGGGTTCGGGTTTTCCTGTTTACATGGGAAAAGGTGCTACGCTTGAAAGAGCTTTAATAAACTTTATGCTCGACTTCCATCTAAACGAACATAATTACACGGAAGTGTTGCCACCCTTTCTCGTAAACCGTGAATCAATGAAAGGTACGGGTCAGCTTCCTAAAATGGCTGAAGACATGTACTACATTGAAAAAGATGATCTCTACGCAATACCAACTGCCGAAGTTCCGATAACAAATCTTCATCGAAAAGAAATTTTGAATGAAAATGAGTTGCCAAAAAGTTATGTCGCGTACTCCGCCTGTTTTAGAAGAGAAGCAGGTTCTTATGGTAAAGAAGCAAAGGGATTTTTACGTGTTCATCAATTCAACAAAGTTGAAATGGTTAAGTTTGTAAAGCCCGAAACATCTTATGATGAATTAGAAAATATAGTAAGTGATGCTGAAGACATTTTAAAAGCATTAAAAATTCCGTACAGAATACTTTTGCTGTGCACAGGCGATCTCAGTTTTTCAGCAGCAAAATGTTACGATATTGAAACATGGTCTCCCGCAGAAAATAAATGGCTCGAAGCCTCATCCTGCAGTAACTTTGAAGATTTCCAGGCAAGACGGGCAAATATTAAGTTCAGAAGAAAAAATGAAAAGAAACCGGAATTCATTCACACATTAAACGGTTCCGGATTAGCAACAAGCAGATTAATGATTTCATTACTGGAAAACTATCAAACACGGGAAGGAACCATAGAAGTACCCGAAGTGTTACAGAAATATACCAATTTTAAAAGAATCGATTAGTTTTTTCCTCTCTTACTAAAAAACTTGATCTTTATCACATTCTACTTTGATGTATTTGTCAATAGATTAAGTTTATAAATATAACTTTATATGAGAAACCTTTACACTTTAAAGAAATATTTTGTACGTTATAAAAAGAAGCTGTTTCTTGGCTTTGTTTTTATTCTTCTATCCAACGCCGGTTCGGTTTATGTACCACTGCTCTTAAAAGATGCAATAAATTCACTTCAAAATAAAATTGATGATGGTTTGTTGCTTCAGTATGGATTAATGATTGTAGGGGCAACACTTTTTGCCGGTGTGTTTAGATTTTTAATTCGCCAGACGATAATAGTTGTTTCTCGTGAGATAGAATATGATTTAAGAGGAGATTTCTGGGCACATATTCAAAAACTTCCGTTGCGCTATTTCCAAAATAATTCTACCGGGAATATTATGGCGCACGCTACAAATGATATTAACGCAGTAAGAATGTTTCTTGGGCCTGCAGTAATGTATTCAGCTGATACTTTTATTCGGTTGGTGATTGTTTTAACAATAATGATGTTACTAAATGTTGAGTTAACAATTTATGCTTTATTACCTCTTCCGCTTCTTTCACTTGTAGTTTTCAAATTAGGAAAAAAAATTCATCATAGATTCTCTATTATTCAGGAAAAATTCTCAGAGTTAACAACCATTGTTCAGGAAAATTATTCGGGTATTAGAGTAATCAAATCTTACGTTAGAGAAGATAGCGCAGAAGAAAAATACGCTCAAAACAGTAAGGATTATTTGATCAAGAAGATGAGCTTAGTCCGGGTTCAGTCTTTAATTATGCCCATATTAATTCTGATAACGGGTCTATCAATAATAATAGTTATCTGGTTAGGAGGTATAAAAATAATCGATGGGGAAATGAATCTTGGTGAAATGACTGCATTCATTGTTTACCTGGGAATACTTATTTGGCCTATGATAGCTGTAGGTTGGGTAATGAATATTGTTCAGCAAGCAGAAGCAAGTATGGAAAGAATAAATAACATTTTAACCGAACCATACGAAATTGAAGATACAGAGAACACGGATAGTTCAATTACCGAATTAAAAGGAGAGATAGAATTTAAAAATGTTTCTTTCAAATACAATGATCATTTGCCGGAAATCCTGAAAAATATTAATTTGAAAATTCCGAAGGGCAGCTCACTTGCAATAATGGGTTACACTGGCACTGGTAAAACCTCTTTCATAAACCTTATCTCCCGCTTATATGATTGCACTGATGGTGAAGTTTTGATAGACGGCAATAATGTTACAACAATACCGTTAGGTGTTTTAAGAACTAATATTGGAATGGTTCAGCAGGAACCGTTTCTTTTCTCAGACTCAGTTAAAAACAATATTAGCTTTGGCTTGAATGATCTTGATGAAAATCGTGTGAGGGAAGTTGCGGCAATAGCAAATTTTGATAAGGATGTGGAACAGTTTCCGCAAAAATATGATACTGTAGTTGGCGAAAGAGGAATAACTTTTTCCGGCGGACAAAAGCAGCGATGTTCATTAGCCCGTGCACTTGCGATCAATCCTCAAATACTAATACTTGATGATTCCTTCTCTGCCGTTGATACTCATACGGAAGAAGTCATTCTCAAAAATTTGAAGTGGTTCCTGGTCGGTAAAACAAGTATTATTATCAGCCACCGCATCTCTACCGTAAAAGATGCTGATAAAATAATTGTGCTTTCAGAAGGGAGGATTGCTGAAGAAGGAAATCATGATGATCTGATTGCCCTCGATGGAATTTATGCTGATCTGCATTTCAAGCAATTGTTGGAAAAAGAATTAACGGAAATGACATAGAAATGAGCAGCAACGAGTATAAAAGCGAAGATGAAGTTCTGGGTAAGACCTACGATTCTAAACTGATGGCACGTTTATTAGGTTACATCAAACCGTATAAAAAATATGTTATCTTTGCTATCATCTTAAATATTATTGTCGCTGCCCTGGGTCCTGTAAGACCTTATCTTACAATGATCGCAATTGACGATTATATCGCTAACTCCGATTATACCGGATTGTTTTACATAGGATTGGCTCTATTTGCTTCACTTTTACTCCAGTCAGTAATACAATACTTTTTAACCTATTACACCCAATATCTTGGTCAAAGAACTCTTTATGATTTGAGAACTCAAATTTTCAACCATACTCAAAAACTGGCACTTAAATTTTTTGACCGGACACCAATTGGTAGAATAGTTACCCGTGCAACAAACGATGTGGAAGCATTGGGCGAACTTTTTTCTTCTGGTATCGTGATGGTTTTTAGTGATATATTTATCATCATATGGATACTTGTATTCATGTTTTTTATGGATTTCCAGCTTTCACTCGTTACATTATCCGTTCTGCCGGTATTGATCTACGGTACATTTTTATTCAGGCGAAAGGTACGTGATAGATACCGGGATGTACGACTTCATCTGGCAAGGTTAAACTCATATATGCAGGAACATATTACAGGAATGAGCGCCGTTCAGATTTTTCACAGAGAAAAGGAAGGATTTAAAAAATTCTCCGGTATTAATGATGATTATCGTGTTGCCAATATTAAATCAATATTTTATTATGCAATTTTTTTTCCAAGCGTTGAACTTGTAAGTGCAGTTGCAATAGGATTAATTATATGGTATGGAGGAGGCGAAGTTATTCGGGGTGCTTCAACAATTGGTATTTTATTTGCATTTATTCAATTTACAGAAATGTTCTTCCGTCCGATCAGAGATCTTTCTGAAAAGTATAATATCTTACAAACTGCAATGGCTTCGTCTGAGAGAATTTTCAAACTGCTTGATGATGAAACGTTTATAAAAAATCCTGAAAGTGCAGTAAAACTTGAAAAAGTTAAAGGACAAATAGACTTTAAGAATGTTTGGTTTGCATACAATGAAGATGATTTTGTATTAAAAGATATTTCCTTTTCTATTAAACCAGGAGAAACTGTTGCAATTGTGGGACATACTGGTGCAGGGAAAACCAGTATCATAAATATACTAACTCGTTTTTATGACATTAATAAGGGAAAAATTTATATTGATGGCATAGATATTGAAACTGTTGATAAAAAAGATTTAAGAGAACATATTTCGATTGTGCATCAGGATGTTTTTTTGTTTTCCGGCAACATTGAGTCTAATATAAATTTAGATGGAGAAAAAATATCCCGGGAAAAGGTGATCGAAGCCGCAAAAATTGTTGGTGCAGATGAATTTATTATGGCTCTGCCAAATAATTATGATCAAGAAGTAAAGGAGCGAGGTGCTACATTAAGTGTTGGGCAGAAGCAACTTATATCATTTGCGCGTGCGCTTGCTTTTGATCCTAAAATTTTAATACTGGACGAGGCGACTTCAAGTGTTGATACAGAAGCTGAACAGCTTATTCAAAGAGCTATTGAAAAACTTTTAGTGGGAAGAACAGCAATTGTAATTGCACATAGATTATCAACAATTCAGAATGCAGATAAAATAATTGTGTTGCATAAGGGTGAAATTCGGGAAACAGGAAATCACCAGGAATTACTTGCAAAGCATGGAATTTATTATAAATTATACGAACTGCAATATAAAGATCAGGAAGTCAAAGCTTCCTGAAATTTAAAATATAATCGGAGAAAGGAAAATGCCGGAGATGAATTTTCAAACATTAGCACGTCATATAATTGAAGAGGAAAGGAAATATCCGGAGGCAACCGGAGAACTTTCAAGTCTCTTACATGATCTATCTTTAGCAACAAAAGTTATTTCCTTGGAAGTAAACAAAGCCGGACTTGTGGATATTCTTGGTTTTACAGGAGACAGCAATGTTCACGGTGAACAGGTTAAAAAACTTGATATATACGCCCACGATATGATGGTGAAAGCGATGGACCACGGGGGACATCTCTGCGCAATGGCGTCTGAAGAAGAGGAAGACATTATTCATATTCCACCACGTTTTCATATTGGTAAATATGTTCTTTTATTCGATCCTCTTGACGGTTCATCAAATATTGATGCAAACGTTAGTATTGGAACCATTTTCTCTATTTATAGAAGAGTCACACCTGATGATCAGGTGGCAACTATGGAAGATTGCCTGCAGCCGGGTCATAAGCAAGTTGCTGCCGGATATGTTATTTATGGTTCAAGTACTATGCTGGTTTATACTGCTGGTAACGGAGTGCACGGATTTACACTTGATCCTGCATTTGGGGAATATATACTTTCACATAAGAAAATTGAAACTCCAAAAAAATCGAAGATCTACAGCATAAATGAAGGAAATTATTTATACTGGCACACAGGGTTAAAAAAATATATCAAGTATTTGCAAGAAGAAGATATAGGATCTGGAAGACCATATTCATCCAGATATATCGGTTCTATGGTTGCAGATGTTCATCGTAATTTACTATACGGCGGTATATTTATGTATCCTGCCGATTCAAGAAATCCAAACGGAAAATTAAGATTGATGTATGAATGCAACCCAATGGCATTTATAATTGAACAGGCAGGCGGTAAAGCATCTGATGGCAAACAAAGGATGCTGGACATTCAACCGGAGAAGTTACATCAGCGAGTGCCAATCTTCATCGGAAGTGAAGACGATGTAAAAACAGTTGAAAAATTTATGGCTGAAGAAGAAATGAGGGTTAGCTGATAAAACCCTTGGGAGATTGTGCCCAATGCTATTTTATTTTCTTTACTTCCTCATTAATTTTATCGGCAAGTTCTTTAGGTGATATACCTTCAATTTTAAGTTTAGAAGATTGCACCAGGATATCCGGGGGATCTCCTTCACCGGTCATAAACTTATAAAGTCCAAATGCTAATCTGTTCCCATCGTTCGTTATGGGAAGATAGTCCTTAAAAAGTTTAACTATATTATAGCATTTTTTTTCTAAGGATGTTTCCGGAAAATATTTTGTTTTTGGCGGCGGTAATGTAGCCATATCATATCCTATTAAATTGCTTTCACTAAAATAAAATTATTAACACCAAACTTCAAAATTAGTTGGCAGTGAAGATTATAATTCTATAAATTTGTTCTATCTTACATAAATTTATTAATTACAATTGCAACTTGAAAATGTAAATGAACTACTGATAGTGAGATTTAGCTCTCTCGGTGATATTTTATTAACAACACCATTAATTCGTTCAATAAAACAAAAACATCCTGCCGTTAAAATCGATTTTGTATTGAGAGAAGAATATCGGGATTTGCTAAAATTAAATCCTCATCTTGAAAATGTTTTTCTCTACCCGAAAAATAAGAAAAAAATAAAACTGCTAAAGGAAAATATTTGCAACAATAATTATGATCTGATTATTGATTTGCAGAATAATATCAGATCTTCAGGTTTGTTAAGATGTTATGGTAACTCTGTAGTTGGATTTAAAAAAAAACACTTTGATAAATTCCTTCTGGTAAATTTTAAAATTAATAGATTAAAAGACTCAATGCACGTTCCAAAAAGATATGCATCGACGCTAAAAAATTTTGAACTTGATGAAAAAGGTCCGGAGTTAATAACCGATAAACCAGCCAATTCTGCTATACTCAATATTGATAATATGATAGGAATTTGTCCCGGTTCTAAACATTTTACAAAAATGTGGCCGGAGGAAAATTATATTCAATTAGGGAAACTTTTGGAAAGGAATGGTTATACGGTGGTTTTATTCGGCGGACAAGACGATAAGCAGATATGCCGTAAAATAGTTTCAAATCTTGCATCGGCAATAAACTTAAGTAATGATAACGACATTCTGCAAACAGCAGCAGATATGAAAATGTGCGAAGCTATTTATTGTAATGATTCCGGTTTAATGCATACTGCAACAGCTGTAAGCGTTCCCGTAATAGCTTTCTTCGGTTCTACAGTCAGAGAATTTGGCTTTGCTCCATACAATTCAAAAAATATAATATTGGAAAACAATTCTTTATCTTGCAGACCTTGTACACATATCGGAAGGAGTAGCTGCCCCAAGAAACATTTTAAATGTATGAAAGAGATTTCTGCTGAATTAACATTCACACAATTGGAATTAATTAAAACCCAATGAAAAGTATTTGGTCATTAGTTTATAATATATTATTTCTTCCTGCTTTATACCTGTTAATTAAATTTGCAGGCCTATTTAATAATAAGGTAAGACGCGGGATTGCCGGAAGGAAGAGACTTTTTGAGGAATTAATTTTAAGCACTAACGCATTGAACCGAACAGGAAAATTAGTTTGGTTTCATTCCGCATCTCTTGGTGAATTTGAACAGGCAAAACCAATCATTAAAAAATTAAAGCTGGAGAAAAAGTTAACTATACTTATCACATTCTTTTCTCCTTCTGGCTATGATAACTCTCGAAAATATCCGTATGCAGATCTTATATCCTATCTTCCATTCGATACAAAGAATAATGTTGATAAATTTGTTCGAATAGTAAAACCTGATCTGTTTGTAATGATAAGGTACGACATCTGGCCAAATCTTATTTGGAACCTTAAAAAGGCAAATATCCCTTCATGTATTGTCGATGCAACGATGAAAAAAAACTCCAGCCGTGCATTGCCAATTATCAAATCTTTTCACAAAACACTTTTCGGTGATATCCTAAAAATTCTTACCATATCCGAAGCCGATGCAGAAGCATTTAAATTATTTAATTGCGATGATGATACAGTTAAGGTGGTTGGGGATACGCGATTTGACAGAGTATATCAAAAAAGTATTATTGCGCGGGATAAAAAACTGATCCGTTCATCAGTTCTTGCCGGGAAAAAGGTTTTCGTTGCCGGCAGTACATGGGAACAAGATGAAGAGGTAATATTGCCTGCATTCCTAAAACTTGTAAAGTATGATAAAGATGTTCTGATGATTATTGCGCCGCACGAACCGAATCTCTTACATCTTGAAAAAATTGAAAATGAATTTGAAGGAAAATTAAAAACAATACGATTCTCACATTTAAATAATTATTCTGATGAGAAAGTTATTATTTTAGATTCTATTGGCATTCTACTTACACTTTATACTTACGCAGATGTAGCATTTGTTGGGGGCAGCTTTAAACAGAACATTCACAATGGTTTAGAAGCAGCTGTGTATGGAATCCCGGTTGTGTTCGGTCCAAAGATCAATAATTCACATGAAGCAAAGGAGCTACAGAAAAGAGGCGGCGGGTTGCTGATCAGGGGGAAACGCGAAGCATACAGAAGACTGAGATCTCTTTTTAGCGATGAAGAACTTAGAGAAGCCAGAGGAAAATTATCTTTAAAATATGTTCAGGAAAATATTGGCGCCACAGATAAAATAATTGAAGAGATTGAAAAAGTTATTTAGTCACTTTATAGTGTATCTTTCCCTCAGAAATTTCATATGATGTTTTTCATGCCCTGCAATAATATAAATAAGAGCGAGCACTGTAATTTCTGATTTACTTACCATTCCTCTTCTATTTAATATCTTTTCATCAAAACTTTTAAATAGAATAATGTTTGATGTTCTTACCGTATTATATTCATTTATTAAATCATCAAGTGATCTTCTTTTAAAATTACTTTCGGCAACATAATCATCCTGCTCAAATTCGAGTAATGACTGCTTTTCACCTCTTGCAAAAGCCAATGCACGGTATGTCATTATTCTTTCAGTATCGACAACATGCCCAAGAACTTCTTTCACAGTCCATTTGCCATTTGCATAAGAATAATTTCCCTGCTTTTCAGTAAATGTTCTTAGAAATATTTTGGATGTCTTTCTTTGCTCTTCTAAAACCTCAATTATATCATAGTCTCCAATCAGGTTAATATATCTATGATAAAATGTATTGTAGTCTCCATGTTTTGGTCTCATAAAATCTTCTTAGATTTATATTAAAAATTAAAATACCCATTGTTCTAAAAAGTCCTTCCTAAGGAAATTAGTTATTGCAATAGGGGACACAAATAAACTGGTTTACACACGAAGTATTATTCACTCCATCAAACTTGGAAAAATTAGCAAAAAAATCATTTCCAAATCCTCACTTCAAAAACACCATTAGAGTTTGCAACACCTCTTAACATACTTGATGTATTAAAAACTAAAGCATAGTTTCCATCTTTACCAACAGCAATTATTCCGCCACTGCCTTCCGGCAACACATTAAATATCATTTCATCAGCAGCTTCCTGTAAAGAATAGTTTTTGAATTTCATCAAAGCCGAAATATTATACGCAACTGTGTTACGAATAAATAATTCGCCCTGACCGGTTGCAGATACACCACAAGTATTGTTATCGGCATAAGTGCCTGCATTTATCAAAGGTGAATCCCCTACTCTTCCCGGCCATTTATCCGTTAAGCCGCCGGTAGAGGTTCCAGCAGCAATATTGCCATCTTTGTCAATTGCAACAACACCCACTGTGCCCTTTGCATTTTCCTGCTGTTTCATTTTCCATTGTTGATAACGTCGTTCAACATCAAAATAATTATTATCAACGATATCCACTCCAAACTTTTTACCGAGTTTATCCGCTCCTTCACCCGCGAAAAGTACGTGCGGAGTTTTTTCCATTACAATTCTCGCAAGCGAAATTGGATGCTTAATTGTCTTCACACCTGCAACTGCACCTGTCGAAAGATCAAAACCGTTCATTATTGATGCATCCAGTTCGTGTGTTCCCTCCGATGTGAATACTGCACCTTTGCCAGCATTAAATAATGAATCGTTTTCAAAATATCTGATTACCAGCTCCACTGCATCTAAACTGCTTCCTTCATTTTCCAAAATGTTCTTCCCGGTTGTTAATGCCCTGGTTAAAGAAATCATGTATGCTTCTTTAACTTCCGTTGAAATTTCCGGAGAGATATAACCTGCGCCACCGTGAATAACAATTGTGTAATTATTTTCCTGCCGGGATAAAAAAATTGGACTACTAAAAAGTAAAAACGGTAATACAAAAAAAAGAGCTTTTGAAATGATTTTCATCTCAATTCACCTTAAATTATACTATAATAATAAGTTTGAATTAATTATGCCCAACTTAGTAATCTTTCCGGTAATTTTCTTCTTTCTTCATACATCTCCGCCGCTTACAGCAGGGGATTATATTGAAAATTGTGAAAAAAGAAAATTAGAAATTTACTTAATCAAACAATACTGGCACACTGCAATTGTGATTGATAAAAATGATATTGATCCGGATATTTTACCTGAGGTAGAATACTTTAATGATTTTTCACTGCTTGATTTTGGCTGGGGTGATGAAGAATTTTATCAGCATCCCGGTTTCGATTCCGGCTTAGCATTTAAAGCTTTATTTTATGCAACTCCCAGTACATTAAGAGTTGAAGGGATTGGAATATCAAGAGACACTTATTTCGATATTTCTGAAATTGTAGTGAGAATATTAGTTACACAGGAACAGCTTAATAAGATAGTAAATTTTATAAGTTCAACCCTTTACAGAAATAATAATGGTTCACCAGTAATTTTAAGTGAGCAAGGATTGGGAAGAGTAAAGTTCTTTAAAGCAAACGGAGAGTATCATCTCTTTAATACATGCAACACATGGCTGGCACAAGCTTTAAAAAAAGCAGGGATTGATATTGATGATAATATAATTCTTACCGAACAACTTTTTAATGAAGCTGCTAAAGTTGGAACTGTAATAAAGGCAGAATAAAAATAAAAATAATTTGCCGCGGATGCGCTAATAATCCGCACATTAGCGGCTATTTTTTAAAATTTCTTCACTCAACCTTTCAGCTTTATAAAGATCGCGGATTACTTCAATCATACCTTTAGCGCTTACACTTACTGTACGGTTCGCTTCGGTAGTGTAAATATATTTTGTTGGGAGACTTTCAATGTTGCCATCAAATGCAAGTCCGACTATCTCAGCATTAATATTGATTACAGGACTTCCTGAATTTCCGCCAACGATATCGTTTGTGCTTACAAAGTTAAGAGATGTAGAAAGATCAAAATCTTCAGGCAGATCTTCCCAATATTGCGGAAGGTTGAACGGAAACTTTTTATCGAATGAATAATATCTATCTAATGACCCATAAAATGTAGTTTTATACGGAGCTCTTGTACCGTTATAATTGTAACCCTTTACAACGCCGTCTGCCAATCGTAAAGTAAAAGTTGCATCGGGCGGGATTGCATCTCCATAAACAGCGTACAGAGCTTTCCCCAATAATTGGTTGTTCAATTCATCTTTTTCGCCGAGTGCTGTATTTTCTTCTCTCATCTTTTTTAATTTATCTTTAGTGTACCGCACAAAATAAATAAATGGGTCACCCGAATTTAATATTGCATTGGTGCCTGCATTTGCAAGCGTAATTACATCATCTTTTGTTAATATTTTTGAATTTGAAAGAATATAATCCACAGCAGCTTGTCCTTTTTTGTCATTCAACATTTTTAAGATTAGTTCATCATCCGGATTTAAATTATCTGTTAATTTATTCACTTGCACGAACAAAAGTTTTTTCTGTAAATCGCTGTCCAAATCAGTAGGAAAAATACTTTCAATAGTCTCATCTAAATTGTCTTCATTATATTTATCATCCCGTTCATCTTCGGAAAGATTTAACTGCTCAGCAAGTTCAATTAAATCTTCTGCGATAAAAAAATATTTGGGAGTATAAAAATTTCTCATCGTGTAAGCAAAAATTTTCCCTGCTTTTTTAACTGCTTCTATTCTTGATGCTGTAATTTCATTCCAGATATGTCCGTATTTTTTATTCAGATCCGGATTTGATTGAACGGTATTTTTAAAATCATTTTCAAAATCTTTTTTCCTCGCCATTAAATATGGGTCACGCAAGGCTTTGTAAGTTCCTTCAAATACTTTTAAACCATTCCCTATTGAATATAGACGAGCAATTAGTTTTGTGTCCTGTGCACCGTCTTCAATTACCATATCTTCATAAATGGCATACATATCTCTGAACATTTTTGTTAACATTGGATAATGAATATCTCTAGCGAACTCAATTTGTGCCGTTGTGTGTATTCTGTCTGTACTTCCCGGATTTCCGACAACAAAGACGGGCTGGTCTTCAACAACTCCTTCATCACTCCAGTTAAAGTAAAAATCTGCTTTAATGGGATTTCCATCTTCATCATAAGCACGCAGAAAAGCACAATCAAGCCCAAATCGTGGATAAGTAAAGTTATCATAATCGCCGCCAAGCTTAGCAACCCACAGTTCAGGAACGAAGACCAATCTTATATCATTATATCTTTTATAGCCGTAAAGAGAAAACTTACCACCCTCATAATATGAAACTGATTTAAAATTGAGTTCAGGAAACTCCTCCGATGCTTTGGTTTTTAATTTTTCAATCTTATTATCGCGTAATGCAATTTTTGTGGAATCAGTTTCACCTTTTTCCATTGCACTTAAAACATCAGCCGTTATATCCTCTATATAAATTAATTGATCCACAAAAAGATCTGAAATATGTTTTTCTTCTTCAATCGTTTCTGCATAAAAACCATTAGCTAAGAGATCTTCATCATCTTCATTTAATCTTGACAGTATGCCCCTGACACAATGGTGGTTGGTCATAATCAAACCATCTGCTGATACAAAGGATGCAGAACAACCTTTTCCGAATCTTAAAGCAGATTTTCTAACTTTCTCTAACCAATCATCCGCCGGTCTAAAGTTGTATTCCTGTTCAAAATAATCCAACGGAGGGCTTTCGAATGTCCACATTTTGCCCATATCAAACCTCTGCGCTTTAACCGTATCAATTTCAATCCCGTAATACTGCTGTGAGTATGAAACGGCAGCTAAAAATATTAATTGGATTATTAGTGATTGCAGAATTACTTTGTATTTCATTTTATTAGTTCCGATTTTTGATTAGAATAATTTAACGAATAAAATTAAATAGTAGATGAAGTATATCCAAAGATTATATTATGAAACGAAAATCCTACAGAATTAAAAAAGCCGGATCGCTCGACAATCTAAGATTAGTTGAAGAAGAACTCCCCGGATTAGTAAAAAGTGAAGTTATAATTGAAGTAAAAGCAATCGGACTTAATTTTGCCGATCTGTTTGCGATACAGGGACTGTACAGTGCAACACCTAAAGGTAGTTTTGTTCCGGGATTGGAATATTCCGGCGTAATAATAAATAAGGGTACAGATGTAACCGATTTCGAATTGAATGATAAAGTAATGGGAGTGATAGGATTTGGTGCATACACAACTTTTCTTAATATAGATCATCGGTATTTACAGAAGCTGCCTGATGAATGGACTTTTGAAGAAGGTGCTGCCTTTACAGTTCAGTCATTAACAGCTTATTATGCTTTAATTGAGTTAGGTAATATAAAGACTAATGATACTGTGCTGGTACACAGTGCTGCCGGTGGCGTAGGCATTTATGCAAACCGTATTGCAAAAAAGTTTAATGCTTATACAATTGGTTCTGTTGGCAGTAACGCGAAGGTGAGTTTTTTGAAAGAGGAAGGATATAATGATGTAATTGTTAGAGATAAAAACTTTAAAGAAAAACTCAAAAAAAGTTTAGAGGGAAAAAATCTAAACATTGTTTTAGAATCGATCGGAGGCAAAATTTTTCAAGACAGTTTTGATCTTCTATCACCCACAGGAAGAATAATAATTTACGGTGGTGCGCAGTTTATGTCCCATAAATCCAGACCGAACTATCCAAAATTGCTATATCAAATACTAACAAGACCGAGAGTTGAACCACTTTCACTTTCCGATACCAACCGCTCAATTATGGGATTTAATTTAATTTACCTGTGGGATAAGCCGGAGGAGATGAAACGAATGCTTACAAATATTTTCAACTTCAATCTTAACAAACCTTTTGTGGGGAATATTTTTACTTTTGATAATTTACTTGATGCTTTAAAACTTTTTCAATCTGGTAAGACTGTTGGGAAGGTTGTTGTAGTTATTTGAGCCCATTTGCACCTCCCCTAGCCCCTCCTCAGAGAGGAGGGGGAAAATTTATTTCATTTTTTATATTTTTATTGTCATGAGAGTTTTTAACAGGAAATACTTAAAGTCTAAAAGGAAACATCTTAGAAATAATTCTACAGAAGCGGAGATATTACTATGGACTTATTTAAAGGGAAAACAACTCAACGGTAGAAAATTTCGAAGACAACAAAGTGTTGGTAATTATACTCAAGTTGACCGGTTGCTATAGAAAACCGTTAAAACGGTTATTATATTTGATTTTTTCGCATTAACCCACGACTTAAGTCGTGGGTTAACATACAAAACCTTATTTCTTTTAACCGTTTCAACGGTTTTTCATAAATC
>SMVA01280116.1_pt1 | contig 22227 bp, 21 predicted proteins | sample 2456451 | NCBI WGS metagenome assembly SMVA01 (sample SAMN11095933, study PRJNA526329) | marine sediment metagenome | biome: Marine sediment; feature: Surficial sediment; material: Deep marine sediment; isolation source: Hadal surficial sediment | place: Pacific Ocean | collected 2014-05 | depth... | reverse complement strand
TGAGGGCATCGGCCTCGGCGTTGTTACTATTCATTATCAATATTATTGGACTGGTGCTTGGTCCAACGACGGTCGGCATTATTAGTGATGTGTTGCAATCAAATGCCCAGATGAGCGATGTTGAAGCATTGCGATACGCACTGATCGCTTGTAACTTTGTATACATCATTTCATTCATTAATTACTGGATGGCATCTAAGTATCTGCAGAGAGACCTGGAAAAATCACAGGCTTAGATTAAGTTGAGTTCAATAGTTTTAACGTAGCAGATGGAGAACACACATGGTTAAATTAAGAGAGCTACCGACGATCACCGATGACGATGAAACAATCAGGGCCGCTCTCAAAGAAGCCCACATCCCATCGCTGGTTTGCAGCCTCGTTCATATGACCGGTGATATGTCGTTGGTCAATGGCGACATCAGACCCGTATTTGATTTTTTTGGTGACCCACAAGGTGGCCTCTCTGAAGATCATCAGGAGCATCTCCGGGAGCTTGCCTTCACCGCACTGAAGAATTACAAGGATTCAAACGGCACAATGCCGGACTCGCCTGACAGTTCCAAAATTAGCGATATGGTCAGTTACATGATTGGCCAGAAAATACCCTCAAAATATGGGGAATACCTGACAGCCGAACTATCTCTGAATGGTGAGGACGCTTACGAACCTCCAGGTATGGGTGACCTTGACCCCAGGGCTAAAGAGCAGTTCAAGGTTGTGATCATCGGCGCAGGCATGTCCGGTCTACTAAGTGCTATCCGGTTACAGCAGGCTGGAATTCCATTTACCATACTCGAACGGCATCCAGACGTGGGAGGCACCTGGTTCCAAAACATTTATCCTGGCTGCCGGGTAGACAGTAGCAACCATATGTATTCCTACAGTTTTAAACCAAAAGACTGGCCGCAGCATTATTCTCCCCAGGAAGTCTTGCGTGAATATTTTGCTGACACCGCTGACGAATATAATCTGCGGCAGCACATTCAGTTCAATACTGAAGTTGAAACCATGACCTGGGATGATCAATCAGGCACCTGGGTTATTGATGTTTCCGATTCTCCAGAACCCATTACTGCAAACGCCGTGATTAGTTGTGTGGGCCAGCTCAATCGGCCGAAGTTTCCAAATATTAAAGGCTTCGGTGAGTTTAAGGGGCCAACATTTCATTCTACCGAGTGGGATTGGGACCAGGATCTTAATGGCAAGAAAGTGCTTGTAATTGGTACCGGTGGCAGTGCATTTCAGTTTGTACCACACATTGCGAAACAAGCCAGCGAAGTAAAAATTTTTCAACGAACCGCACCCTGGATGGCTCCGGTAGATGTATACATGCAGGATATATCTGAAGGCAAACACTGGTGCCTCAATAATATTCCTTACTATGGCAAGTGGTATCGATTTTCTGATTTCTGGAAGTCAGCCGAAGGCATGTTAAAAGCCGTCAAGAAGGATCCTGCATGGAATGGAGACGAGCAAATTTCAATAAGCGCAGACAACGATGCGGTTCGTGAAATATTTACAGACCACATCACTGAAATCGTTGGTAGTGACCCCGATCTGCTTGCCAAGTGCATCCCGAATTACCCTGTTGGAGGCAAACGAATTCTGTTTGACGATGGCACATGGCTCCGTACGCTAATGCAGGACCACGTACATGTTTTAACCGATGGTATCGCGGAAATCAACGAGACTGGTATCAAAACGGTTTCCGGAGAACAACATGATGCTGACGTACTGATCTACGGTACCGGGTTTCTGGCGGATAAATTTCTGTGGCCGATGAATATTATTGGTAAAGAAGGGGTAAGCCTTCAAGATCATTGGGATGGAGATCCACGGGCCTATCTGGGTATCACCATCCCGGGATTCCCGAACCTGTTCGCCACCTATGGGCCGAACACCAATATTGTCGTTAATGGCAGCATCATCTTCTTCTCTGAATGTGAAGTTCGATATATCCTGGGCTGCATGAAACTACTCATTGAAGGCGACAAAAAGTCCCTGGAATGCAGGAAGGATGTTCATGACAAGTACAATCAGGAGGTTGACGACGAAAATTCTCTCATGGCCTGGGCGATTTCAAATGCCAATACCTGGTATCGCAATGACAAGGGCCGGATTACGCAAAACTGGCCTTACCCACTTATTGAATTCTGGCAGCGGACTAAAGTACCTAATGTGGGCGATTACATACTGAACTAGAGGGCAGTGCCGTTCTGGCGCCCACTCCTGTTGCCTATGTTGCTCGCTTACAAACGTGTCCATCAATTCTGGGAAGACTTCTCCCTGAGACGTCGTGCACCTGCGTTTAACTCTTCTGCAACGGTTGTACTGCAATCTCTGCTTTAAGTGTTTATTAACATTCTCTTAATCAAACCTTAATACTTCTCTATTAATTTCCACATCAAGTTAATGATTCGCCGTATTCGGCTTTCGGGGACAATATGAAAAAGACCTTAATACTCACACTTTTGATTAGTCTGGGGATAAGCCCCGCGCTTGTTGCGTCAGTGACAGATCAGGAATTCGCAGACCTCAGGGCTGAGCTGATAAATTTGATGGAACGTGTCGATATCCTGGAAACTGAGAACAGGACCCTGAAGGTAACAACCCAGACGACCATCAAAACCATGGATGGGACCCGCATGCATGTAGCGAAAGTTGAGCAGCAATCAAAAAAGTCATCCTGGGCAGAGAACACAAAATGGAAAGGCGACTTTCGGTATCGCTATGAATCCATAAAAATAGAAGACAAGGACGACAGAAACCGGATCAGGGCCAGGATTACTCTGATTTCGCAGCTTCCTCAGGAGGTTGAAGTAGGTTTTGGTATGGCCACGGGTGGTGATGACCCGGTATCAACAAACCAGACTTTAGGTGGCGGCGGTTCCACCAAGGATGTCAGGCTGGATCTCGCATACTTTAACTGGACTGCCAATAGCAAAGTTAATGTTATTGGAGGAAAGTTCAAGAACATCTGGCACAGGCCAGACAACAACGAAATGATCTGGGATTCAGACTGGAATCCTGAAGGATTCGCCATGACTGTCAAGACAGGTATGCTTTTTGTCAATGGCGGACTGAACTGGCTGGAAAGTGACTCGAAAAAAAGCAATGCACGAGTCGCCTGGGGCCTTCAAAGTGGCCTGAAGACAAACTTTGGAGACAATCTATTAATTGCCGGTATCGGTTATTACGACTTACCGGTGGAAGGACGGGAAGTCTACTTTGGCGACGATGAAGATTTCTCCGGTAATTCTTTCAGCTGCTCTGATCCTGTCGACCTGGTTGGTTGTACCTATGATAATAACTACAAGGAAGCCCAGATCTTTGCAGAATTCAGAACTCACTTTGGTGATATGCCGGTTGTCTTCCTCGGGGATTATGTCAAAAATACTGATGTGGATACCTTTGATACTGCCTGGGCAGTCGGAATCAAGATCGGTAAAGCCAGTAACACCGGTCTCTGGGAGCTGGCTTATCGCTACCAGGATCTTGAAGCTGACTCACTATTCGGTCTCACGACCAATTCTGATTTCGCCGGTGGCGGCACTGATGCAAAAGGCCATATTTATAAGGGAACCTACGCGCTGAATAAAAAGTGGCAGGTCGCGTTTACCTATTACGATAATAAACGAAACGGAAATCTGGGTACCGAAGAAGATTATGACCGTCTACAGATTGATACCAAATTCAAGTTCTAGTATTGATGCCTGAACACGAAAAGTGTCAGGTGGAAACTAGCCAAAACCAAAGCCACCCCAGTGAAGTAACTACTTGTCCGTTTTTCGCCGGTTAATTTGGATCCCCACCAGGCTCGCGATAACTACCGCCAGGTAAAGTTGCCCAATGACTGCTTCCAGTGTCGCCAAGGACCTGGCGATCCTTGAAATTGGTAATACATCGCCATAACCCAGAGTTGTCAATGTCACAAAACTGAAGTAGTACATTTCTGCGAACACGTCTCTGGAATTGTCACCCCAGTCGATCACCAACGCCAGCTTAATGGCGTTAGGGTCAATTGCCACAAGTAATACATAGATAAAGCTCCACACCATCCCCATCAGGAGATACATGCACAAGGCAGCATAGATCAGCTGTGAAGAAGGGCTGGTGGCACTGGTAATAAACTTAAAAATGTGCACGCAGACGTAGGCCAGAAAAATGGAGTTAAGCGTACTGTTAAAGATAATTCGTTCAAATTCCGGTATCGGGGAACCAGGCCAGTTGGTAATCAGGATCAGCAGAGCCATGACGGTACCAATCACAATCGTCGCCTTGTCCTTGGCAGCCAGGTAAAGACTCGAAAGAATGATTCCCAGAGACATTACAGAGAGTAACAGTGAACTGTGTTGGCTAGGAACGAGCCCTGGCACAACTATCATCACAAGCAGACTGACCAGTAAAATTTCGAAGCCAAATTTTCGTGTTTGTAGGTGCATATTGTTATTTATATGGATAGTGGAGCTAAGAAAAAGCTAGTTTAGCCTTGTCCCTCTCCCGGCGATAGCGTTGAATCATTGCCTGAAAATCAATCAGGCAGGAGACTCGTTGCCCGGGATTCATTCAAACCCCGACGGAGCTCGCCGATGTAACGTCGCCTGCTTGTAGGCATAGACCAAAGGTAAAATATCCGCTGTTGCTGGTTATCGTCTACGGGGGTACGTTAAAATGCACCACAATAGATGTTTTTACCTAGGGAATAGCTTATGCCAGCGCAAGAGTTACGAAAAACACTGCAGGAACTGCAGATCGAGCTTGAAAAACTAAACTTTGAAAATGATGCACACAAGGACAAGGTCAACCAGTCTCTGGCCGAAGTTGAAAAAAAGTTACGGGACGAGAGTTTTATGTCTGGTGACGAATACGTGATTCACGAACTTAAAGAATCGCTTGAGCACTTCGAAGAAACCCACCCAAACCTGACTGTAATTTTTAGTCGCATTACTGATCTGTTGGCGAAGATTGGAATTTAGACATCGCTAGTTACGATTTCATACTAATTGGCGGCGGTATTGCAGGTGCTTCATTAGCGGCTGAACTCAGCCATAATGCCCGTGTCGCAATACTGGAAATGGAAAAACAGCCAGGCTATCACTCAACGGGTCGATCTGCGGCTTATTTTGCACCTGCATACGGAAACGATGTTGTTCGAGAAATAACGGCGGCTAGCGAATCCTTTTATCGGAATCCACCTGCAGAGTTCACCAGTGTGCCTCTCCTGCGCCCAAGGGGGTCACTGTTTGTCGCACAGGAGCACCAGCGAACTTCTGTGGCCAAAATGATGGGTGAGAACGCGCACTTGACCGAACTGAGTTCAGATGAGATCCAGACCCAGATTCCAATTGCGATACCGGGCAAATTAGTTTCAGGTATCTATGATCCCGGAGGTGGCGACCTTGATGTTGACGCCATTCTGCAAGGATACCTTCGCCAGATGAAATCAAATGGTGGCGAAATCATTACCGACTGTAAATTACTAGGCCTTGAATACAAAGCAGGCCTCTGGTCCCTTGCTACCAGTTATGGAAACTATACGACCCCCGTCATCGTGAATTCAGCGGGCGCCTGGGCAGATCAGATTGCAAAAATTGCTGGTTTACAACCGCTGGGCATCCAACCATTTCGTCGAACAGCCCTGTTGGTTGACCCTCCTGAGGGATTGGATATTTCAAGCTGGCCACTGACGATCGATATAGATGAAGCATTTTATTTCAAGCCTGATGCAGGTCAGCTTTTGATATCTCCGGCTGATGAAACACCCATCGAACCCTGCGATGTTCAACCGGATGACTTAGATGTAGCGGTGGTTATTGATCAAATTCAACAATTGGTGAATCTGGACGTAAAAAAAATCAACCATAGCTGGGCAGGATTGCGCAGCTTCGCACCAGACAAAACATTCGTCGTTGGATTCGACCCAAGGTGTTCGGGTTTCTTCTGGTTCGCAGGACAGGGTGGTTACGGCGTGCAGGCGGCACCTGGACTTGCTGATCTGGGGGCATCAATAGCCACTGGCAATCAGGCGGTTTTAACGAGACAGTCATCGGCTAAATTGCGCGCCCTAATTGCACCGGAACGTCTGCTATAAAATCCGTGCGGAGATGCAGCGCGCGTAATTAGACTCTGAGGAGTTATCCTGAAAATAAATTTCGATATTTGAGGTATGACAGTAAAAATTATTGCCAGTGAGTGTTGCTCGGGACTATTTCCAAAGAATAGCTTGAGTGGTTTTCGGTATTGCATTGATAACCATATCGATGGAATAGAATTTGATGTGCATCTTAGTGCGGATGGGCACGTAGTTGTGCAGCATGATTATCTGTTGAATCCAAGGATAACTCGAGACCCATCAGGTGATTGGCTCGCTAAATCTGGTCCTCCAGTTTCCAATTTGGAATTGGCTGAATTAAAGACCTATGACATCGGTCGTTATGCACCAGGCTCTCACGAGGTAAACGGATACCCTGATTATAAACCAAGTGATAAAGAACCCATTCCCACCTTTGTAGAGTTCCTTGACTACCACAACAAATCTAACGCTACATCGGAGTTGTGGGTGGAACTGAAGACTTCACCCTATCAAAGGGAAATCAGTTCCGACCCTCTAAAACTGCTCGAGACTGTATTAACGGATCTTGCGCGCGCAAATCTTATTGGCAATACCATGTTGCTTGCATTTGAATGGGACTTGCTTGTCACGTCAAAGGAACTACAGCCGGAGGTCCGAACCGATTTCCTGACGATCAACCCTGAGTATATTGCCGCGAGCAATAAAAAGAATGGTCTGGTTGATACGAGCTTGTTATTCGGTACCTTTGACCCAAAACATTATACTCAATCAATACCCCATGCCATCCTTGCTGCCGGGGGTATTGGTTGGGGCCCACTGGTGTCGGATGTAAATAGTGGCGATGTTCGACAAGCCCAGGATCTTGGGCTCGAAGTGAACCTATGGGGTGTGGGTACAACTGATGCAGCGATGGAAGATGCACTGGCGATGAATCCTGACTCCATCACCATTGCGAGACCAGACTTCCTGAAAGAAAAACTGGATTTCGTTTCGTAAATCATGCCCCACTCGATCATTTCCAGGCCCCTGGAAGAGTGCTCATTCCAGATGCCGTTATCCAGGTGGGGTCAGCCCATGTTATAAGAAACTTTAGAGTAGAAATGCACTATTCATTCAGATTATGAAGCCAATTTTCAACCGAGGAATACGACCATGAAATTAATATTGCTGGTACTGGCTGCAACCACGCTCTCCTTCACCTGCCTGGCGAACTCTCATGCAGGTCTCGAGGTACTAGGCGCAGAACAGACAAAGAAACTTAACCTGCCATTTTCCGAAGCCGTGGCGGTTGGTAACCTTCTATTCCTTTCGGGGCAACTTGGTAACAAACCAGGTGAGATGAAACTGGTGGAAGGTGGGGTCCAGGCCGAAACCCGACAAGCGATGGCTAATATCTTCGCAATTCTCGAGAAGTACGGATCTTCCAAGGACAAGATTGTTAAATGCACTATATTCCTGGGTAATATGGATGAATGGGGAGACATGAATGTCGCCTACATTGAGGCCTTGGGAGATCACCGTCCTGCTCGCAGTGCATTAGGTGCAAACGGGCTAGCCCTTGGCGGAAGTGTGGAAATTGAGTGCATTGCCGTTCGATGAGGTGCATTTGCACTGACCGATTGAGACATTATGCACTCTGGTCCGGTCTTACATGATGGACTTACCAGAAGGATAGAACATGTAATCCTGGATGGTCTGGGGGAAACAGATCAGATACTGCCGGTCCAACGATAGTCTATGAAACCTCTGATTAAGTGGATATTTTTTTTCAGGGCAAGGAAGAGGCGCACAGAGGAAATTTGTTAACATGTTGTAAGTTAACCAATTTTGAGTACGACTCTGACGCCGTCATGGCGTAAATAGCGATGCGGCATACCGACCTTAATCAGACGTTGCCTAGATTTGAAAAATAAAGCCAAAACCAAAACTAACAAAAATAAAGGCAGTCGCTGCCAGGCCAATTACAATTTTGTCTGATTTACTCATCACTCTCTCCATCACTTGTTTAAGATGGATCTATCGTAATAAGGGAATCATCTCCAACAGGTCATCACGCGCCAAACTCCGATCCAGCGTTTTGTTTATTCACTGCCCGCTCTTGGGCTCAATGGCACACGCGAGCAGGACGGTGATGTTCGGTAGTCGCTGGTAAACCTGAGTTGATCTACTACGGGTTAACAGGTAAAGGGAAAGTCACTAGCGCTTTTACTTCCTAGCGGTCAATCGTGAGACCAGGCAGCCATACCACCTTTAAGGTGATAGCTTTCGAGGCCTTTTTCACGAGCTGCATTGAGGGCCATGGCAGATCTTTCGCCAAATGCACAATAGAACACCAGTTTTTTCTTCGTTGCGCATGCTAATTCATTCAATACGCCATTTTCGGAAACTACATCGTTGATGTTGGTATAGGGAATGTTGATGGAAGAGTCGATATAACCATTCTTCTCACGCTCAGAATCTTCACGAAGGTCTACCAGAAGCACGTCGTCATTCTTTATAAGCGCTTGTAATTCCCCCGTGGTAAAAGACCAACCCTGTTCATCAATCTCCTGCTGGGCCATGGCAACCTTCTGGTTTGCTGACACAGCGACATCCATCATCTTTGGATTATCCAGATTAAGATTATCCATCAGCTCGATATAGGCCGCCTTGTTAGCAACCTGCAGCCTCGGATTATGTTGCTTCTCTTCCCCGATGGTACTGACCATATCGCCTTTATAATCATGACCGGGATAAACCATTGTATCGTCCGGCAATGTGAACAGCTTTTGTGTGATGGATTCATACGCATCCGCAGCACTGCCCCTCTGGAAATCTGTACGACCTGTGCCACGGATAAGTAACGTGTCTCCTGTGAAAACGCGGTCGTTCATCAGGAAACAATATGAATCATCGGTATGGCCAGGGGTATGCAGCGCCGTTAACGACACACCGTCAATAGCAATTACTTCACCATCGCTCACTCGTTGGGAAACAGAATCAACGCTGCTCTCCTCCCCCATGACGGTGATGCATTGTGTTCGATCACGAAGCTCAGCAGCCGCGGTAATATGATCAGCATGGACATGGGTATCCACAACCTTCACCAGCTTCAGCCGCATCTCATCAAGGAGTTGCATATATTGTTCAACCTTTCCAAGGACCGGGTCGATCAATATCGCTTCACACCCATAATCCTGGGCCAGCAGATAGGTGTAGGTATAAGATTCCTGGTCAAACAGCTGCCTGAATATCATGCCTATTTTTTCTTAAATAACCTTTTCAAAAGACCAACCTTCTCTTTGTCTTTATCGCTCAGGTTGGCTTCTATGGCGTCAACTGCTGCCTTTGCGGCTGTGTCTTCGACCAATTTCAGAATCTTGTTTTTTACTGCTCTTTGAATTTCCCTGGTTAGTGCACTAATGACTTCAGCTGCCAGTTCATCCGGTGTCAAACCATGCTCTCTAGTACCCAGATCCGTCAGCCTGATACCTGGTATTTCAAGCTCCTGTTCACCAAATTGTGGTGTGATGAGTTTTGCGGTGCTATTAACGAAGCTGAACCTGGAAACCATCAACTGGATATCAGCCGACGAATCACTTTCGGTACTCCCGTTTGATTCCGCCGACTCACCACCACTAGATAAATTAGCCTTTTCGACGTTGGCCATGATGACCTGAACATTAGTTGTTGACGTGTTTTGTTCAGCAAGTACCCTGGCACCGTCTATCAGTATTTCATCTATCACGTAAACCGGACCGGTTAATGAGGATGGATCAATGTCGAGTGATATCTGGTCAATTTCAAAGATGTTCGCTTTGCTAAAGCCTGCAGGGTTGCTAATTTTCAACCCTTTGATGGTGCCACTGCCTTCAGTCAGGCTAATAACGACCTCACCGACGGTAACCTTTGTACCGGTAATTTCTGTACCGATCTCTTCAATAAGACCTTTCACAATGCCATCGACATTTTGCACAACCACAGATATTCCAATCACAATAACGACGATCACGGCAACCAGCAGGCCACCAATTACTTTCATGTTCATTTTATTAGTCCCTTTATGAAGATTGTTCCAGGTCTTTTACCATTTCATCACGCATCACAAATTTTTGCATTTTACCGGTAACCGTCATCGGAAACTCAGTAACCATTTTAATATGATGTGGAATTTTGAAGTGGGTAATCTGGCCACGACAATATTCCCTGATAGCCTCGGCATCCAGATCACTGCCTTCTTTTACCTGCACCCAGGCACAAACCTGCTCACCATATTTTGCATCTGCGATGCCAAAAACCTGTACTTCCTGGATAGCGGGATGCGTGTAGAGGTATTCTTCAATTTCGCGCGGGTAGATATTCTCGCCGCCACGAATAATCATATCCTTAATACGTCCCGTGATCTTCACATACCCGTTCTCATCCATCTCACCAAGATCACCCGAGTGCAGCCAGCCATCTTTATCAATGGTTTCCGCTGTTCGCTCAGGGTCATCCCAATAACCTTTCATCACACCATAGCCACGCGAACAAACTTCGCCGGTCACCCCTATTGCAGCCGTTGAACCATCTTCATTGATAATTTTTTGTTCCCAGTTAGTATGGGCGACTCCGACTGTCGTCACTCGCGCTTCCAGCGTGTCATCAATGGCCGTCATGGTGTTGATTGGGCTACATTCTGTCTGTCCATAGCCGATGACGATTTCAGTTAGGTCCATGTCATCAATAAGTCGCCGCATCAATTCAATGGGACAGGTGGAGCCTGCGATGATCCCTGTTCGTAGATTGCTCAGGTCGTATTCCTTGAAATCTGGCAGATCGAGTTCAGCAATGAACATCGTCGGCACACCATGCAACGCTGTGCACTTTTCATCAGCGGCAACTCTCAGCGTTTGCACCGGGTCAAACACCTCGCCAGGCAACACCATGGTCGCGCCATGGGAGGCACAAACCAGAGTACCCAGCACCATGCCAAAACAGTGATACATGGGTACGGGTATACAAATACTATCGTTGGCGGTCAGGTTCATGCTCTTGCCACCATAGTAGGCATTGTTCAAAATATTCGTGTGGGTTAACGTTGCGCCTTTCGGCGTACCGGTTGTACCGCTGGTAAACTGAATATTGATCGGGTCTGATGCGTTGAGGGATGACGCCAATTCCTCCAGTCGATCCGTATCGGACTGAGTTCCCATGCTACACACGTCAGCAAAGTTATACATACCTGAAGATTTTTCGTCTCCCATGCGGATGATCGTTTTCAGATGAGGCAGTTTTTCAGACACCAGTCGCCCTGGTTCGCAGTTATTGATTTCAGGCGCCAGATCGTAAAGCATGTCGAGGTACATGCTGGTTTTGAAGCTAGGTGCTGCGATGATAGCTTTGCACTTAACTTTATTCAGTGCATATTCCAGTTCATACAAACGGTATGCCGGGTTAACACAGACCATAATCGCGCCAATTTTTGCGGTAGCAAATTGAGTGAGCACCCATTCATATCGATTCGGAGACCAGATGCCGATGCGTTCACCCGGTTGCATGCCAAGATGAATTAAGCCAGTCGCCAGCCTATTAACCTGTGTCACAAATTCTGCATAGCTCCAGCGAATATCCTGGTGCGGCATGATGAGAGCAGTATGATCTGGATCTCTCGCTGCCACTTCATCCAGGTGTTGTCCTATGGTTGCGGTCAACAGTGGTTCTGTCTTGCCTTTAAATTGTGATTCAGTCAGAGGCATATCTGTGGTTCTCCTGTCACATTCAGTGGGTAATTTACCATAAATGGAGTGGGCTGCATGGGATCTTTCACCACGCTCAAAAAACAAGGGGATTGATACTCCGAGCAACGAGTTGCACGACTAACCGGTCGGCTTAGATGACAGGAGAAAATGCTACCATGATCATCATGGCCCCCGCGCAACTCCCATTCTCACTGTCACAACTGAAGTAATGAAATATGTCCAATAACATAAGCGTTTCTGTTTTGCTGTTATTCCTATTGCTTCAGCCGGTCCAAATCCAGGCGAAAGGCGATGCGTCAATCATTATTGAGAACGTCCTGATAATGGATAAAGCCGGTGAAGAAATCGATGAAACCGTCAATATTTTTATCAACTCGGGTAATCTTGAAATAGTCACCAGGGATGAGTTACCCGATCAACCCGAAGTCATACGCTACGACGCCAAGGATGCAGTCCTGATCGGCATGCTCAATGTTGGTGACCCGGCGACGTTCCTGCTACTCAATGAAAGTCCCAGAGAAAATGCCGATATACTACTGGACACCAAGTCCCATGCCATATTCGGCATCGCAAGAGGCGAGATAAGAAGAAATCGCCTTTTAAGGGCGGGCACCAAACCAAAAAAGCCGCAAGGGTGGTTTGCCTATACACCACCCCCGTTTGCACTCCTCTTGAACGCGGAAAGCGCTCGAAAGTGGAACCATTTCAATTGGGATAAAGCAAATATGATTTTCGCTGCCGCCTTACTTCTTGACCGTACCAACTGGATCTCACAGAACAATGAAAATGAACTCCAGGTCGGGGATCTTCGGGACCATGAGGGCGGCGAAATACGTGCTTTACGAATTGGAGTTATCGGTGCCCTGAAGTTCAAAAAACCCTGGATTTATACTGTCTACGGTGCAACAAATGCATTTTCCATCGGTTTTGACTCCAGAGAAACCGATAGCTTTTCGTGGTTAGACTATCGGCTGGATATTCCAGTCTTCAACGGCAGAATATTAAGTGTTGGAAAACAAAAAGAACCCATCAGCATGGAAAGATTAATGACGCTGATATCCATTCCATTCCAGGAAAGAGCCGCTGCCTCTGATGCACTGATGACCAGTCGCAACCTGGGTGTTGTCCTGAGTGGTACAGAACTTGATGGACGGATGTCCTGGGCTGGAGGAGTTTTCAACGACTGGTTAGAGTCGGGAGGTTCCAGATCCGATGGTTCCACGCAATTTACAGGTCGGATAACGGGTCTGCCTTTAATTACTGCAGACGAAAGTAATCTCCTGCATCTCGGAATTGGTTATCGCTATAGCAATGCTGAAGAAGGCTTCACGACAGCCAACGGCCCAGAGATTAATATCGCACCGGATTTTATTGATATCGGAACACTACTTTTTCCTGATCGATTCAGCACATGGAATGCTGAAATATCGTGGCGAAAAGGACCCATGTGGCTATCCAGTGAATACACTAGATCTGATGTCGCTAACACAATGAACGGGGATCTTTCATTTTCAGGCTTCAATGTGAGCGCATCATGGATACTGACAGGTGAGATGAGGGCTTACAATCGAAAAAGTGGAACCTTTGGCCCGGTTCCCATTGCAAAGCACGCTAACCAGGGTGGTTGGGGGGCGATTGAGATCGGTCTTAGGTATTCGCACACCGACCTTACTGATAGAACTATTTTTGGCGGCGAAATGGACGTATACAGTCTCGCGTTCAACTGGTGGCTGCAAAGAAACATAAACTTCAACATCAACTGGCGATATGTGAAGCTGGATAAACCGGCTGAGACCGGTGGTCCGATGTTACACGGGCAAACATCGGGTATTATCTCTCGTGTAGTCCTGCTCCTTGACTAGTCACAACGAATTCAATTTTCATTTGAGTCGATACTTTTTCAGAGTAGTAGGTATAATTCGACTAGTTCATACTGATTCAAAGGTACATTTTATGGTCCGCTCATCGCTGGCAATATGCTTTTTCCTGGTCGCTATTTCCGTAGGTGCTGCCGAAAAACCAGCAGTAAAAGGTCCAGCTGATCCAAATCAGGAGCTTCTTGCCATGGGGGCGTCCACAGTAACTGACTTGAATAGGCAGCGGGGCGAATTTGAACTTCTGAGGCGACAAATCAAAGTCGCCAAGGGTGAGAACAAAATATCGCTAGAGATTCAATTTCAACAAAAAGCGCTCAAAGCCCTGGATCTGATTTTTAATCTTGCAGATATCCTTCAGAAGCAGAATGACCTCGGCTTAGATACAACAGACCTGCGAGATGACGTTGTCAGTTACATGATATCTACAAGCAATGCACTGGATCACCTGCTTGACGTTGAACTCGATGAAAACATCCAGAGACGATCAGAGAGAACTAATTTCACTGGTTTTCAGCTTATCGAATTTGAGCGCACAAATGCAGATGCGCATGACTGGATTAAGACTTTATTCCAGAAAAAGATGCGATTTATTCGTGAACTCGAATCGCTGGGACTCACGGCCGATAACCACCTGGAGAACCTGCTCAATCGCCTGGAACCATATGCAGACAATTTAACTGGCCAGATCAGGCTTATATACAAAGAAAAAGATACTCTGGAGATCTCTACAGCCAGTGAAACGCCTTCTGCTGAAATACGCTCACAGATTCTGGCACTTCAGACGAGGGAAACCGCCACTCTTGGTGCACTGTCTGCAGTGGTTATCATGCTCGATGAAAATGAAATCGACTCAACGGCTTACCGCCAGCTCCTGTTACAGACCGGCCAGTTATCCATCGATCTGTTCAACCCGAAAATTATGTTGGGCTTGATGAAACAGAACATGGCGGAAAAACTTGACTCCATAAAAGACAATATGGGCTTTTACGTCACTCAGACCATTCTCTTCCTTGGAATACTTCTCGTATTCAAGATCATTGCAACAATTTCGAATTTAATTCTGCGCAAAAGCTTCGCGAGTAAAACAGTTGGAACGTCACAGCTGATGCGGGAAATGCTCCTTTCTCTTTCAAGCAGGGGGATCATGATTCTAGGTCTTCTTGTTGCCCTCAATCACCTGGGTGTGCAAATTACCGCGTTATTGACCGGCCTTGGAATTGTCGGTTTTATCCTGGGCTTTGCGCTTCAGGATTCATTGGCAAATTTTGCAGCCGGAATGATGATCCTCGGTTATCGGCCATTTGATGTAGATGATATTATCGAAGCTGGTGGCGTCATAGGTAAAGTTTCAAAGATGAGCCTGGTTTCAACGACAATCCTCACATTCGACAACCAGACATTGATCGTACCTAACAACAAGATATGGGGCGATGTAATCAAGAACATCACACTACAGGAACAGCGCCGAATCGATCTGGAATTTCGTGTCGCCTATGATGAGGATGTCGCCAGGGTTAAAGTGATAATTGAAGGCATCATCAGCGCCCATGATAAGATCCTGGAGGAACCCGCCCCAACGGTACAAATGGATCAACTCTCTCCATACGCGATGGTTTTCGTTGTCAGACCCTGGGTCATGCGCTCAGATTACTGGCCGACCCGGTGGGAGCTACTTAGAGTCATCAAGGAAAAGCTGGATGAGGAGGGCGTGAAGATTCCTGTCTTGAATCAGGGTGTCATAGGACCCGCCTAGCCCGGTGTCATCAGAACAGTAGCTGTCATCCTGACCAGCGGCCGATAGCCGACAGCCGAAGGATCTCCTTTTTTTCACAGGGAGATCTTCCGACCAGGCTCAAGACCAGGGACTAGCTGCCTAGATCATCATGGAATCGATCCAGCGCTTCTCTTAGGATTACGGCCCACTTACGAATTTCCCTTCGAACTTCAGAAGTATTGGTTACCCTGTTAGACCTGACCGCCACTACCGGTTGAACTGCACTTCGATCTGCAGCACGAGCAATAATCTCATTACTCTCGGAATCACGAATCTCCAGCAGCAAGGTGGCTTCACCTATTTTAGATAGGTAATAATCGCCGCGCCCTATCATGTCGGGTGGTACATTCGACACTACATCAATCAAAGCACCTTTAATCTCCAGGACATCGGGGCCATCTTTTTCGACAAGCGTGTAATATTTACTTTTGCCCATCTCGTCGCGAAATACCTCACCAACGAGCTTTTCAAATCGGTTTCTTACATCTTCGCTCATTGGGAAATCAGTACGGCTTGAATTGGCGCGCACTGTCCCACTCGCACCTTTGACGGTGCGATATTCAACTCCTCCGCCAACTAACCTTACTTTATTGTACCCACTTAGATCTGCATCAGGTTTAACCCATGCCAGCTTCATTCTCGAGTTATCAACCTTATACAGCCCATCGTGGCTGACTTCTGCATCAGGTCCTGATTGAATCGTTGGTGCTGGTGTCTGGCATCCCGCCAGTAAAGCCAGGAAAAAACTGGCTCCGATTAGTCTTGTTGTGATCATATATTTGTTCTCCTTCTTTAAACGATCTTGGATTGATCGATAATATTTGTGTTCAACCATACTAACGGTAAAAACAGGAAATAGCTTCACTAGTCCCCGGGATGTAAATGCAGTCATTTGGTCATTCTTTTACGGAAAACACGAAACAGGAAACCAATCGCAAGGGAGAACACTCCGAATAGTCCAAGCATTGGCAGAATACTGGCGGTTGTTGGCATGACAGTGGGTGCTTCATCAAAGTCAACCTCTGTGGCGGTAGAACTTGCTACTGTCTCGGCAATCGGCTCGTCGCTAATCAATGCGGCAATAGTGCCACCTAACATGATGTAAGTATTAAGTTCCTGGCCACGGCGTAATGAACCCGGGCGCACCTTGCGACCTTCTATATTGATGCGAAAATCAGAAGCAAGCTTCTTTGTTCGGAAAACGTTACTGATATAGCTTCCGTCTGGACGTTTCCAGCGTAACGCAATGGAACGTGGGCTAGCAGATACAACTTTTCCGCTAAGCTTGACGTATTGATTACCCTGATAATCAAGCACTTCAAGGCAAGCTTCATCAATTTGAGGAAATCGATCCTTCAATTCAGCATTGAATTCAACATCAGAACACTCGTCGGCAAAACTACTAGCGGCAAATACCATAGCGGCGGCCAGAAATAGTCCTTGTTTTATTTTTAGCATTGTTTAACTCCTTTATTTTAGTTTCGTATTTATCATTGCCGAACAGCCTGCACAACATATCGCTGTGGGGCATGTCCAACAAAGTAAAATGGGTAGCAGGTTACCAGTGTTACCACTTCGTTCTGCTGGGGTAGTAGTGTGTCAATATTGCCGGGGTCAACAATGCTGATATCACTAATAATGTAAGAAAGCTCTTCACCATTAGCATTAATAGTAAGGGGCTCGCCTATTTTTACCTTCTGTAAACCGCGGAAGAAGCCGTCACGATGTCCAGCAATTCCGGTATTGCCAAAATCGAATCCTGGTTTATCTGTTCCTTCGATCCAGGCAGCCCCGGCATTTAAATTTCTCTCGCTGGCACCTTCAAAAATCGGCACATTTATACCGGCCGATGGTACCGAAAGCATCGCAAAAGCCTCTGGGCCATTGTCATCGAATGTATCTCTCCAGGCTGCTATTCGTTTCACAGACCAGTCAACGACGCCGACTTCTGACGATGTGCCTTCGCCGGGTAATTCCATGCTGGGAGAGTTTTCGGTCGGTGTAAGTGTTGGGTATTTTTCAAAATTGACTGTGGCCAGAACCGGGTGAGATTCAAAGGCATCTGCTGCTAGCTTGTTATCAAGTTGTCCACCGGCCCATGAAGTAAATGCATACAACACCAGGGAGGTCCCTACGATGTAACTAACGATTTCCGTAAACCATAGTATCTGCGGATGTTTAGACATAAATTGAGGTTGCATTCTTGAAGCATGCAGGATATCCACGACCGTAGATCTATGCAAGGCACGGGTTGTAAGTAATAGTTTACATTTCACGACCAACCACCTCAATTTCTCCTATATCCAAGTAAACCCCAGAACGAACACTTTTTCCCAGTTCTGAACAAGTCGCCTCATTACAGTTGGAATCACAGTGATCCTTCTAAAACTGACATGCATGTCCTCGGCATAGGCGGCTGTGGGAACTGACAAGATGACAAATTTTATTACCCTGCACCCGATTCATCACTTGAGGCAAAGTTCCAAGCAGCATAGAATCCGCATTCCATTGAAGGAGTAACACCATGCTCAAGAATATTTTAGTTTCCCTCACCCTGCTGGCCCTTGTGGGGTGTGCTGGAAATCCGCCAGTTATTGACTACGACCCGTCAGTTGATTTCGTAAAATACAAGACATTTGCGTTTATTGGCGAACACCCATTGATCCGCGGTGAAGGCGCAGAAACCGGCAGTCCATTGCTTGAAGGAAGGTTGATGCAAGTCACTGAAAACGTTCTGGCTGCACGTGGCTTTGAACGAGTCGCTGATCGCGAATCAGCAGATGTCGCAATCGCATTTACTGTGGGTGCGCGCGACAAAATCCAGGTTAACAGTTACCCTGAGCCCTACCGCCCGTACTATGGTGGTGGTTACCGTGGTGGCTGGGGCGGCAGTTATCATAGCTACGGCATGTCAACATCCACTACTGTCCAACAATATACAGAAGGTACACTAGCCATCGATATCTATGACGTGAAAGCGCACAAGCCGATTTGGCACGGTAAGGCGACCAAGAGAATCACGAGCAAAATGCAGGTAAATCCTCAAGAGACGATAACTGAAATTATTACACAGATTCTTGCGAATTTCCCACCCATGTAAAAAATTAACCTGCCGGGTCTGCTACCAGGGCAGACTCGGCATGGCTATCAAAATCTGCGGGTGTTTGCGCTCTGCGGCCGAACAACCTGCTCAGAATATAGAAGGCTGAAACGATATAAATAGCGGCCGCCATTATTTGTAATATTCTAGCCATAAAATTCGCTGCGGCACTTCCGCTGACTATACCCAGACTATTACCTACTAACAGTAGTACGGCGGTAAATGCAGTGGAATACAATGCGGCATGGGGGTGATCCAGGAATATTTTCTTTGCGAACACCAGACTAACAAGAAAAATCAGCATTAACAGAAAAATAAATTCCGGCACCATCACCAGCAAACTATAGATGACAATGGCAAAGGCACCTCCCAGTGCATTTGCGATAAGTAAACCAGCGCTTGACCGCAATCCGGAAGTAAGATCTGGCGTTTGCGCTAATATGGCTGCAAATACAAAAATCAGGATGCCGCCCGTTAGCGAGAAAGTGTAGAACACCACGACCAGCGGTAGCATAACCAATGTACTGATCATTGCAGATCGAAGCGGGCTCGTTATTTCAGCCCTGGGTGCGGGTTGCGCATTGGCAATCGACACTTCGGGAATCAACCAGAATAGTACAATGGCGAATATGACGGCAATCGTGCCACTTATTGCGAGCCCCTTAACAACCAGCCATGCCAGCCCACTCGACTGCAACCCGACAAGAGGAATAGCCGTAATACCCATCAGCAACATAACAACCAGCATGGGTGATAGCCCCTTGTTTCCAGCGTAAAAAACATGAAACATAATTAAGGAAATGACAAGTAAACAAACAACAGGTAATTGGACTACCGACACCGTCAGCAGCATTCCCAGCATTGTACCTATCAAAATCATAGCCACAAATCCGATCCCTATCTTTACATCAATTTTTGGACCTGTGAGCAACATAGACATAAAAATAGGCAGGAGATATGACAGCGGCCAGTTTCCCGATTGGGAAACCCCGAATCCAAATGTGATGCCGAGCGCAAGACGCATCGTCTTACTGAGGTAGCTACTCTTACCAGGAACGAAGAACATGCTGGATCAATAGAGATATGACATGAATGAAATAATTCGAATCCACAACCAGCCGAGCCCATTCATAAAAAAATTATCTGTGGCATAGATGACAACATCAGCCTGCCCAGCTTCCCTTCGGAAGCCCATGGTCGATTCATCATCGAAACTGATGATAACGGGGAATCTTTGTGCCTGCCTCAACCAACCCGTCGGTGCCTGTACTGACGCTAACGAACCAATCTGGCTCTGTGAACTATCTTCTACTCCAAAGCCGATGCTGACTACCTTACCGGAATGTACTGATCCTGGCATTGAATCAAGCACGAATTCAACCTTGTCTCCCTGATTGAGATTACCTATATTGTTCTCACGCATGTAGGCTTCCATCCAGACATCGCCGGATGAGATAAATGTCATCACAGGTTGTCCAACGCTGACGAAATATCCTACATGCACCCTGACATTAGTGACGCCACCATCACCAGGCGCATATAATGTGGATCGCGATAGATCAAGCTGTGCTTTTTCCAGCTTTGCCAGAGCACTAACGATATCGGCATTGTTCGCACCCTCTTCTCCCAGATTTTCACGAGCACGCACCAGACTCGCATCGGCTTCGGCAACACGCGCCTGCGCACTGGCAACATCAGCCTTAGCCTTGTCAACTTCTGCCTGGGTCACCACGCCGGTATCCTCAATAGCTATGATTCGTTCCGCACCAGACTGAACGCTCCTGAGATTAGCATTGGCCTCGACAACCTTCGCCTGTGCCGAACTAACATCTGCAGTATTCGCACCCACCGACTGACCTGCTTTTTCGAGTTCTGCTTCAGCCTGCTTAACGGCAAGTTTATAATTATCCGGGTCAATCTGGACCAGTACTTGTCCTTCCTTTACAGCCTGGTTCATGGCGACATTGACCTTTGTCACCACCCCGGCTACCTGTGGCGCCATCGGTACGACGAATCCACGAACACGTGCCTGATTCGTGGTCGGTGTCAATCGATCAGCCGCAACATACAAGATGAAAAACAGAACGGCGACAACAAGCACCCGAATCGTCATTTTGCGCACATACTTATCTTCCGCTGCTCGTTTGCTGTCCTCAGACTGAGGTTCTGCTTCTTGAACGTCCTTGCCTTCCGCTGATTTTTCTTCGGTTAATTCCTTCTTTTTCTCATTCATCTTGACTTGTCTCTGACTCTGTCTTTTCAAGCCATCCAGTAAACAGGCTGAAACCTAATGCAAGCGTGATCGCCCCAACGAACAGGCCAATAATACCCCCATATAACATACCGCCAATAGCGCCAACTAAAATTACCGGCATGGGAATATCCATGCCTCGGCCGAGTAAAAGTGGTTTCAGAAAACCATCACCTACACTGACAACAATGCCGTACACCATGAATATCGTCGCAGGCACCGTGTCATACGCCGAGAACACCCAGACGATGATGGGACCAAATACCAATAAAACAGGAATCTGGGCAATGGCAAACACAAGAACAAGCAGCGACCAGAGTGCTGCAGCAGGAACGCCAATGACCATCATGCCAATGGCCGCCAGCACTGCCTGGATAACGGCAATACCAATCACGCCTTGCGCTACGCTCCGAACCGTCTGTACGGAAAGGTCAGCCAGTTCTTTACCACGGTCTGTTGCAAGTCGATCCAACAACTTGACTGAAAAAGCGTAGCCCGACTCCCCACTTGCAAGGAACATACCGGCAAAAATTGTTGAGAATATAAAGACAAATAACGAGGTTCCAAAGCCGCCGATCATTCTCAGTACGGACTGCCCGGCTTTCTTAAGTTGGCCACGATACTGATGGGCGGCTTCCGAGAGGTTCTCTGATGCAAGAGACCATGAAGCGAATAGCTTTTCACCGACTATAGGCCAGCCCTTGACCTTGTCTCCGGGCGGCGGAATCTTGAATGTTCCCGCCTCAAGTTGTGAAGTAACATCCTGAACTGAATCTATGAGCGAACCTGTCATGGAAATAACCGGTACGATGAGCAGTGCAAGTGTCACAAGGACCAAACCCGCTGCAGAGGCTCCCCTCCTCCCTCCAGTGAATGACAGTAACTTAAGATAAACAGGGTAAACAGCTACAGCAATAATTATCGCCCAAAGGATGACGCCAACAAACGGACTGGCGATCTGCAGACAAAAGTAGAATAGAGCGCCGAGAACGAGCAGCCTGACCGCTGACTCTACGACCAGTTGTAAAACTCTATTGTTAACCTTGAGATCATCATCAGGCATATGTTATTCCTTTTTTACTATTCATATCGCTTGTTGCACGTCAGTTTTTGAAGTTGTAGATCGTTAGATGGGATAAAATCATGTCGGATCATTCTATCACTAAAAAACCCTTCCGATTCTTGCAAAGGCAGTTTCATCGCCCTTGTCAGTGAAGGCGAAACCAAATTGCAATGTACCAATTGGAGTATCCGCACCAACAAACACACCGAGTGATGCCAGAGAATTTTCAGAGTTAATATCGTCACTTTCCCGCCAGGCACCTCCATATTCAATAATTGAACCAATGAAGCCTTCTATTGCGGGTATGCCTGTGTAACTCCGATAATATATGGCCGACAAAATACCCTTGTAGTTTCCTGTTAGTTG
>SMVA01176023.1_pt1 | contig 22241 bp, 20 predicted proteins | sample 2456451 | NCBI WGS metagenome assembly SMVA01 (sample SAMN11095933, study PRJNA526329) | marine sediment metagenome | biome: Marine sediment; feature: Surficial sediment; material: Deep marine sediment; isolation source: Hadal surficial sediment | place: Pacific Ocean | collected 2014-05 | depth... | reverse complement strand
GACTTCATGCATGACGTCACCGTGGCGGACATAGAACTGGCGGTACGAGAAAACTTTGTTTCCGTCGAGCATCTGAAGCGTTACACCACCGTTGGAATGGCGGTCGATCAGGGCAAGACCAGCAATCTCAATGCGCACACGGTGCTCGCCGGGTTGACCGACAGATCGATCGGAGAAGTCGGCACGACGACATTCAGACCGCAGTTCATGCCGGTGCCGATGGGCGTGATCGCCGGGCAGCAGCATGGAGATTTCTACACCCCGGCGCGCTTGTTGCCGGCTCACGACTGGCATGTTGGTCAGGGGGCGGTATTCGAAGATTACGGCGCCTGGAAGCGACCCGAGTATTACGCGACCGATGGTCGCGATCGCGAAACCGCCATTCGGGAAGAAGTGCTTGCGTTACGTCGCAGCGCCGGACTCTTCGATGGCTCTCCACTCGGCAAGATCGAACTAACGGGGCCGGACGCCGGTGAATTTCTCAATCGAATCTACGTTAACAACGTACTGACATTGAAGCCCGGGCGTGTTCGTTACGGGCTCATGCTCAGCGAGAACGGTATCATCATTGATGATGGTGTATTCGCAAGGCTGGCTGATGATCGCTACCTGGTCAGCACGACGACGGCGAATGCGGATCGCATCACCGACTGGCTCGAGGAATGGCACCAGTGCGAATGGCCGGATCTCGACCTGATTATCTCACCGGTCACCGGCCAATGGGCCGTAGCAACGATCGCAGGTCCGAACTCCCGAATCCTGTTGCAGGCGATCGAGTCCGACATCGACTTTTCGGCGGAGGCTCTGCCGCATATGTCGGTCACGACCGGCACGTTCCTCGGCGTACCGGCGCGCGTGCAGCGGGTCAGCTACACCGGAGAGATGAGTTTCGAGATCAGTGTTCCTGCCATACAGAGTCAGGGTGTTATGGAAGCATTGATGAACGCCGGCGGTGATCGTATTGCGCCGTTCGGTATCGAGGCATTGCAAATACTGCGAACCGAGAAAGGCTATCTGCATGTAGGGTCAGATACGGATGGTATGACCAATGCTCTGGATGTCGGTTTCGCCGGCATCGTGACCAAGAAGAAAACTGACTTCGTTGGGAAAAGATCTCTTCTTCGTGCTGAGGATCAGCGCACCGACCGGCGGCAGTTCGTGGGTGTCGCGCCACTGAACCACACGGAGAACCTGCAGTCGGGGGCGCATTTCGTAATGCCGCAAGGCGACGGTCGCCGCAGTCAGGGCATAGTGACGTCGGCTTGTTTCAGCCCGACATTGAAACGGGTCATCGGTCTCGGTTTGCTCGAACAAGGCTTCGAGCGAAAGGGCGAGACCGTGACAGTTTTCGATGACGGACGCACATTCGATGTTCGTATTACGGATCCAGCCTTCTATGATCCCGGCGGGGAGAGTATGAATGCCTGAACGTCCTGGTTTTGATCTCAAACAGATTAATGGTCGATCGATGGTTCGGCTGCGCGTTCGGCCAAAAGGTGCGGACGCTGCAGGCGCGGCATTAAGACTTCCACAACAAGCGTTGCGGTGGCAGGGCGAAGACCCGGCGGGCTGCTGGCTTGGCCCGGATCAGTGGTTGCTCACCAGTGACACGAAACCGGCCGAAGATATTGTCAATCGCATCGATCGCGCGTTATCGGGTCAGCTATATGTTGCGACAGACATGTCATCGCAAAATGTATGCTTTGCATTGAGGGGCCCGGCATCCCGAACTGTTCTGGCGATGGGCTGCGGAATTGACATGCACAGAAGCGCGTTCACGACGGGTCAGTGTGTTCGCACGCACTTCGCGAACGTGGCGCTTTTCATCGTTGCTGTCGAAGACGATGGCTTCGAGCTTTACGTCGACCGGAGTCATGCTCGTTACCTGAGCGACTGGTTTGTCGATTCTGGCGAAGACCCCATTACGCACAATTCAACACCACACGAGCCGTGAGCTGATATGAAAGAACACACCCGAGTCGTTGTAATTGGCGGCGGTATCGTCGGTGCTTCGATGCTCTATCATCTGACCAAATTGGGTTGGTCTGATGTTGTCCTGGTCGAACGTAAACAACTGACAGCGGGATCTACCTGGCATGCGGCCGGCGGCTTTCATTCGATGAACAGCGATCCCAATGTCGCAAGGTTACAAGCCTATGCGATTTCCGTTTATAAAGAAGTCGAGGAGATCAGCGGCCAGGACGTAGGCATGCACCTCACCGGCGGCATTACCATCGCGGCGACCGCCGAGCGGTGGGAAGTGCTGCGTTACGAGCATGAGCGTCACCGAGTACTCGGGATTGACAGTCATCTGATCGGTCCCGAGGAAATCAAGAACCTGTGTCCGATTATGGACACCAGCCAGGTCATCGGTGGCCTGTACGATGCCAATGAAGGCCATCTTGACCCCTATGGCTCGACCCAGGCGCTGGCCAAATCGGCGCGTATGGCCGGCGCAGAGATATATCTGAACACAATGGTCGAGGACCTGGTACAGAAGCCCGATGGCACCTGGACGGTGGTAACGGATAAGGGAAATATTCAATGTGAGCATATCGTGAATGCTGCTGGATTGTGGGCGCGTGAGGTCGGAAGTATGGCCGGCGTACATGTACCCATCGTTCCCATGGAGCATCACTACCTGCTAACGGGCGACATCGATGAAATAGCAGAATTCGACGGTGAGCTGCCCTTGATTCTGGATATGGACGGTGAGATGTATCTGCGCCAGGAGCGAAACGGTGTTCTCCTTGGAGTCTACGAGAAGAACTCGACGCCCTGGTCGGTGGACGGTACGCCATGGGAATACGGTGAATCCGATCTGCTGGAGCCGCGGCTGGAAAATATCGAGACCGAATTGATGCGTGGCTTCGAGAGATTTCCATCTGTGGCTGATGCGGGAATTCGGCGCATTGTAAACGGGCCTTTTACGTTTGCCCCCGACGGCAATCCATTGATGGGGCCGGTACGAGGCGTACAAAACTATTGGTCCTGTTGCGGCGTAATGGCGGGGTTTTCTCAGGGCAGTGGGGTGGCACTCGCCTTGTCGCAGTGGATGATCAACGGCGAAACAGAAGGCGATATCTTCGCAATGGATGTTAATCGTTTCGGAGCATTTGCGACCAAGACGTACGCGGTTGAAAAAGGACAGGAATTTTATGAAAACCGGTTTCTTCTGCTGTGCCCGAATGACGAATGGCCCGCGGCGCGTCCCCATAAGGTATCTGCGTTACACGATCGTCTGCAACAGACGAACGCGGTGTTCGGCGCGTCTTTCGGTCTCGAAATACCGCTGTGGTTTGCGCCACCGGGCAGCGCGCCGACGGAGACTCCCAGCTTTCGCCGATCGAACGCACATGACCCCGTGGGCGAGGAATGTCGCGCAGTAAGAGACGGCGTGGGTATATTGGATTCCTCGTCGATTGCCAAGTATGAGATTTCCGGCCCCGACGCCGTTTCTTACATGGATTATCTGTTCGCAAGCCGATTACCGGACCTGGGGAGGATCCGTATGGGGCCGTTGCTCCTGCCGTCCGGTCACTTAAAAGGCGACTTGACGGTCATGCGGCTCGCGGACGAAAAATTCCTGGTGACCGGCTCCGGTTACCTGCAGGAATTTCATATGTTGTGGTTTGAACAACATTCGGCCGGTAAGAAAGTCCGGATCGTCAATCGTACTGACGAGTTGAGCGCGATTGCCATTGCCGGTCCCGAAACTCGTGAACTCATGAGGTTGGTCGCGTCGGGAGACGTGGATAAGGCCTCGATGCCATTCATGTCCGTACGGTCTATGGATGTCGGTAACGCACCGTGTTTGATAGCACGGCTTTCCTTTACCGGCGAGCTGGGCTACGAGATATACGTTCCGGCGGTTTATGCGCGCTCGCTGTACGATTATTTACTCGAAGTTGGAGGCCAATTCGGGATCAGGCCCTTCGGCATACGCGCATTGGTATCACTGGGGAAAGAGAAGAGTTTCGGGATCTGGTCGCGGGAGTTTACCCCTGACTACACGCCCGCCATGTGTGGTTTGGGTCGATTCGTCGACTATGATAAGGCCGATTTTATGGGTCGCGAGGCGGCCTTGGCAGATCGCGAAGCACAGCATGAGCATCAGCTGGTCACGCTGGATATCGATTCGAGCGATGCGGACGCCTGGGGATATGAGCCCATCTGGTGCAAAGACGAGTATGCGGGGTTTGTGACCTCAGGCGCTTATGGGCATACCGTCAATAAAAGCCTGGCAATGGCTTACGTGCGGACACAGTTTCTGGAATCATCGAGCCATGAGTTTTCTGTACATGTTGTGGATAAACGAGTGCCAGCCGTAATAATTTCAGAAGCTGCATATGACCCGAGTGGGTCACGAATGCGCAGTTAAGGCTACGGATTAGAGGCGAAGAGAGCGACCTGGATCGATTCATGGCCAATGCAACCGAAAAATTTTCTGACGTCGGAACATTCCTTAGCGCGGAGTGCCCGAAGGAACCGGTCTATTGCATTTTTCCGCACGTATATCGTGAGACCGCGAAGGAGTTTGTCGGGGGATTCCCGGGCCGCGTGTTATACGCAGTCAAGGCGAACGCCGACCCGACTGTGCTTGGATTATTGATGGACGCGGGCGTTCGTCATTTCGACTGCGCGTCGTTGCCGGAAATCGAGCTGATTGACGCAATCGATCCCGATGCGACGAAGTACTTCATGATTCCTACTCGCATACGAGACGCAGCAGGAACGGCCCAGGAAAAACACGGTGTGCGTCATTTCCTGGTCGATCACTTGAGCGGGCTGTCACAGCTCGTGAAGGAGATCGACACGTCCCGGTCCGTCATCTTCGCTCGCATGGCAGTTCATCATGAATCGGCGATGGAGGATTTGTCGATCAGATTCGGCGCCCCACCGGAAGAGATGCCGCAATTGTTGCAATCAATCCGTGACAGCGGTGCCGAACCGGCGTTGGCGTTCAATGTTGGATCGTCCGTTACCGATCCCGAGGCGTACCGCTATTCCATCTCCATCACCAAATCGGTTCTCGAACAACTGCCGTTCCGGCTGCGTTTGATCGATGTAGGCGGCGGCTATCCGAAATCCTATCCCGACTTCATCGTTCCGCAACTCGAAGAATACTTCCACGCAGTGGCCGAGTCTTTCGGGGATCTTCCGTTGGCGGACAACGCGGAGGTGCTCGGCGAACCAGGGCGTGCGCTTGCGGCGCCCGGAATGTCAGCGGTGGTCGAGGTCTTGTTGCGCAAAGACAATCGTTTGTACATCAACGACGGGATGTACGGAATATTCTGGGTGCTGCGCATCGATGGGCATGACAGATACCCGGTGCGAACATTCCGAAACGGCAAGCCTCTGGAAGGCGCGACGATGGAGTTTCAGGTAAATGGCCCAACCTGTGACGCCACGGACACACTGCCCGGACTCGTCCCATTGCCGGTCGACATTCGTGCCGGCGACTACCTCGAATTCGGCAACATTGGTGCCTATAGCCTGAGCGGGCGGACCGATTTCAATGGTTATTACAGTAGTCGAATTGTGACGATCACGTCGCCGTCCGAAAAGCCTCCCGCCGTGTAGAAAGACCAATGGTGTTAATCTACTTGCGTCCGATACACTTTGAAACGCACTGACGATGATCGTTACAGAGTATTTTGTCTATATCCATATCTCGCGTACTGGGGGCACCTTCTTAAACAAGTTGATCCTTGAGCAGGTACCGGGAGCCAAAATGCTCCAGTACCACGGTCATCTAAAAGATCTGCCTCCGGAATTCTCGCATCTTCCTGTTATTGGCTTCGTGCGTAACCCGTGGGATTGGTATGTCTCCATGTTCTTTGATTATCGACGTAAACAGCAATATGTGTTTGAGATCATATCTGATGGTGGCGTCGTTGGTTTTAAGGGAACTGTTTCCAGGTTCTTGAGACTTGGAGATAACAGCGTTCAGAGCAAGAAACTGTTAGGCCAATTAGTCAATGCCGCACCAACAATCATTAACGCACAGACTCCTTCTCGTCTTGGAAACCCCGGTCTGCGATCAGAGCACTTTGCAAACTTTCCTGAAGGTTTTGGCTATTACTCCTGGTTGTCCAAACTCATGTTCGAGTCAAAACAAAGGCATCTCGTTCATATTGGTCGATTCGAGAATTTACGAGAAGAAGCATTACGCTTGTTCACGATTACCGGCACACCCATTACGGAAGGTATTATTTCCTATCTAAAGAAGTCCGATGCACTGAATTCGAGTCCGCGCCCAAGCGATCTTATCGGCGCCTACCCACCGGAATTAGAGCTATTAGTCGCTGACAGAGAAAAATATTTGATCGATCAATTTGGCTATGATTTTTCGGAACCAACTAGATACCCAAAAACGGATTTTTTTACGCACTTGGGAACGGCGGATGTAGATGCCCTGAAGGAGCGAGTGAAGAGCATTCCAGAACCTCTATGGAAATCGGAAAATGAAGACAAGCCCAATAAATTCGCTCGACTAAACGATACGCGCCATATTATTTTTCGTTACGTCAACGCCGACAATGTATTCGACTTTCATGAATTCCCTTTATGGGATGAATGGAAAGATATGTTACTGCCCATAATGGAGCAGGCAGCGAAAAGTCTGGGCTATGAAAATTACTGTTTTCCTCGCGCGATGTTGGCGTGGCTTCCTGCAGGCGGAGAGATATCCAGACACTCAGATGGAAACGCCAGTCACTATGTCCACAAGATCCATGTGCCTTTGATCACCAATCCAGAAACAATATTTCACGTTGGTAGACAAGCAAGACATTTGCCGGAGGGTGAACTCGTTGAAGTGAATAACAAGCGTACTCATTCGGTTAAGAATGATGGCGATCAGGATAGAATTCACTTTATCTTCGAGTGTTACAACATGGATGATTACGGCAAGCCTGGTTGATGAGGCTCTGACCCGCTTCCCTTGGAATGATGTACTCTATAAGACACAACAAATCGACTTTCTCGACAAGCCCGATTGTTGACAGAGAAGCCGGTGTGGTGCCGGCGAGCTGGGCCGGGAATATCACGCCTTGAACGAAAGCGACGGTCGCTCCAATGCGAAGGGCTGAATGGCGTCGCCTGCATCGATCGTCCGGGCACACTCGTGTCCGGAATACACGGCGTGTGCAATCGCGCCGGGGGCGCGGCAGTCACCGATGTTTCGCACCGAGCAAATGCCGGCATCCACAATTCGATCGGTGTCTGAATTCAGCTCCTGAAACAGACGATCATTTCCGGTCCTGATGCCGACGATAACCAGCGATGCGCAGTCGATAGAACTGACATCGCTGTCACGGTAGATGCTGGTCAACTGCGCCGCCCCGTCGCTGAAGCCGGTCAGGTAACGCTCGAACACGGTGCCAATATCGAGTTCGATCATCCGCAGGCGGATATCGGCCAACTCGTTGCTCATGAATGTCCACGCGGATACCGCGTTCGCCGGCGTTACGATCGTGACCTCCGTACCGCGCTGACGCAAAAGTTCAGCCAGGCAACTGCCCATGTAGTAGTGATCGAAATCGTAGATGACAACCGGGCCTTCGGGCTTCGCACCGGCAAGAACGTCGTCCGGCGTGAAGACCGCATCGCCTTCGATTTCACCGACCGGATACCCGCCTGAACCTGTAAGCTCGCGTGTCCACTGCGCGCCCGTTGCAATGACCGCGTGATCGCATTTGAAATCGATGACATCCTGTGCCGACAACGGGCTGCCAAGATAGATATCCACATTCGCCATCGTCTGAATCAGGTTGGTCCGGTAGTCGCGCACGCGAGCCCAGGTCGCCAGCCCCGGCAATTTCGATTCGATGCTCACGCGACCGCCGAGTTCGTCACGTGCCTCGGCCACGGAGACTGCAAAGCCACGCTGCCCGAGCGCACGGGCGCATTCGAGCCCGGCCGGCCCTGCGCCGACGATCAATACGCTCGTGTCGGGATCGCCGGGCGGGATGCGCTCCGGATGCCACCGACGTCGCCACTCTTCACCCATCGTCGGGTTTTGCGTGCAACGAACCGGAACACCGTCGTGATAAGAGGACACACAGATATTGCAGCCGATGCATTCGCGAATCTCGTCTTCGCGACCTTCGTCAATTTTCCTTGGCAAAAACGGATCGGCGATTGACGGTCGGGCCGCGCCGATAAGATCGAGTATGCCGCGCTTGATCTGACTGACCATGGCATCCGGTGACGTAAAGCGACCGACGCCGACTACGGGTCTGGAAGTCAAAGGCTTCACGAAACTGTTCCACGGTTCCTGCGCTCCCTGCTCGCTAAACCGTGCCGATCGGGTTTCTAGCGTCCAGCTCGAAGATTTCACATCCCACAGATCGGGGAGGTCCGACAACATGGAGATGATCTCGTGCGCTTCAGACTCGAGAGTCTCCCCGGGCACTTTGAGCAGATCGTCGGTGCTGAATCTCAGGGCCACGGCACAGGTTCGGCCGATCGCCTCTTTCATTTCCTCGACGATCTCACGCATGAGCCGTACGCGATTCTGCAGGCTGCCACCGTACTCGTCGGTACGTTTGTTCAGCCACGGCAGCAGGAACTGGTACGGGCCAAACCCCATGCCGGCGTAGATATAGACAATGTCAAACCCGGCGGATCTTGCGCGCTTCGCTGCATCGACATGCCAGCGCCGAAACTCGCGAATGTCTTGCTTGTCCATCGGTCGCGAGCGCGTCAGGCTGATCCAGCCCGGGTACGTCGAATCGGTGGAAACACCGGAAGGGGACATCAGCGGCATGCGCGTCAGGCGGTTACCGGTTCCGCTACCACCATGCCATAGCTCGACGCCGGCCAGAGCCCCGTGCCGATGCACCGCGTCGACCATCAGCGCGTGTACCTTTACGTCTTCATCATCCCACAAGCGACAGTAGGGCAACGGTGCATCATCGGAGCTCGGGTGGATCGAGCAGTAGCCGGTGTTGACGACTCCCCAGCCGCCTTCGGCGCGGACTTCGCGGATTGCTGCACGTGTATGCGGCATCTGATTTCCGGTCCCGCTTGCGTAAGGCGTCTGGTAAAAGCGATTCGGTGCGGTCACGGGACCGATCCGGACCGGTTCGAAAAGAATATCGTAGCGCGGGTTTCTACTCATGCCCTAAATGTAGCATCTCGGTGCTGGTCATAGCTTAATTAGCTTATTCGAGCAACTGCGGTGCCGGCTGGCGCCGTGTTGGGGTCAGACGCCAATTTCACATAGAATGCTGACCCATGCTGCGTAACACTGAAAAGACCTGGGGCTTGCTCGCGCGGGGGTTTCACTGGGCCGTCGTCGCGATCGTTATCGTCCAGGTGCCGCTCGGCTTCTGGATGGTCGACATCTATGAGGAATTCAAGAAGACCTTTGCCGACGACACGTTGTTGATGCAGACATCGAACGCGCATCACACGCTCGGACTGACGGTGCTGCTGATCGCGTGTTTCCGTCTCGCGTGGCGGTTTGCGAACCGGAGGCCGGAGTTGCCGTCGAGTCTGCAGACCTATCAGCGGTACCTGGCGAGATCCACGCACTTTTTTCTCTACGCGTTGATGTTCGTGTACCCGCTGACCGGCTGGGCCGCGCTGTCGGCGTACGAGGGCGAGTTCCCGATTTTTTTCCTGGGCTACGACAGCATGCCGCGCATCGTGCCGCAGGTCATCGAGGGTGAGGCGTTCTTCGACTACCCATTCTTCGCCGGAATTCATCGTTACCTGTGGCGCGTCGGCGGGGTGATCCTCGGTCTGCATGTGATCGGCGCGCTCTGGCATGAATACGTGGCGAAAGACGGCGTTCTGCGGCGCATGCTGCGGTCAGCCGAGCAAGAGACACAGTAATTAAGGAGTCATGCATGGGACAGGATGCGCTCGCACAGCTGAAAGTCTTCATCGGCGGGCGAATTATCGGTCAGGAAACGCTGGTCAATCGTTTGCTGATCGCGCTTCTGGCCGACGGACACCTGCTCGTCGAGGGGGCGCCCGGACTCGCGAAGACGCGCGCGATCAAGGTGTTGGCCGAAGGCATCGAGGGTGAGTTCCACCGGGTTCAGTTTACGCCGGACCTGTTGCCCGCGGACCTGACCGGCACCGATATCTACCGTCCCCAGGACGGCAGTTTCGTGTTCCAGCAGGGGCCGCTGTTTCATAACCTCGTACTGGCGGACGAGATCAATCGCGCGCCGGCGAAAGTGCAGTCGGCATTGCTCGAGGCGATGGGAGAGCGACAGATCACGGTCGGGCGCAAGACCTACGCGTTGCCGCGCCTGTTCCTCGTCATGGCGACACAGAATCCGATCGAGCAGGAGGGCACATACCCGTTGCCTGAGGCGCAGCTCGATCGTTTCCTGATGCACATCAACGTCGGTTACCCGGATGCCGGCGAGGAGCGGGAGATCCTGCGCCTGAATCGCGAAGAGGCCGCCCGGGGTCCGGACATTGCCCCGCCCGCATCGCCGGTGACCCAGGACGCGATCTTCGCTGCTCGTCACGAAGTGCTGAACCTGCATCTCGCCGAGAACCTCGAGGGCTATCTGATCGAACTCGTGCTCGCAACCCGGAATCCCGGCGCGTACGGCGACGATCTCGCCGACTGGTTGCAGTACGGCGCGAGTCCACGCGCGACGATCGGCCTGGACCGTTGCGCACGCGCGCATGCCTGGCTCGCCGGGCGCGACTACGTCGGCCCCGAGGACATCCAGGCCGTCGCCTACGATGTGCTGCGCCATCGCCTGATCCTGCGTTTCGAGGCCGAGGCCGAGGGCGTGACCGCCGACCAGGTCATCGGCGAGCTGATCGCACGGATCGCTGTGCCGTAGGGCCATGGCCGCGACCCGCGAAGATGCACTCGAGGCAGTGCGCGTATCGGTGCCGGGCCTGGTCCGGCTCAATCAGTCCGCATCCGGCCTGTCGTTGCGCAGCGGGCATGGCCGCGCCCGGATGGCGGGCGAGTATCTGTCGCGTGTCAAGGGCCGTGGCATGGAGTTCGCGGAATCGCGGCCGTACCAGCCCGGCGATGACGCGCGCAACCTGCACTGGCGCATCATGGCCCGCACGGGCAAGCCATTCACGAAATTGTTTCGCGAGGAGCGCGAGCGACCGGTATTCGTCTGGGTCGACCTGCGCGATCGCATGTACTTCGGCACGCGCGGTGTGTTCAAGTCCGTCCTCGCGGCGCGCGCTGCGGCGCTGATCGCGTGGGCCGCGAGTCGCAATGGCGATCGGATCGGCGGCGTGATCTTCTCCGATGGTGTTCACACCGAAATCAAACCGGGTCGTGGCAAGGCCGCCGTGCTGTATCTGTTGAAACGCCTCGCCGAACATCCTGCCTGGGAGCAACATGCGCACGAGGAGCCGGACGAGCGCGCGGTGCGCGATGCGATGGTTCGTCTGCGGCGCGTGATCCGGCCCGGCAGCCTCGTATTCTTGCTCAGTGATTTCGCAAATCTGGATGCCGCGGCCGAGGTAAACCTCGCCGAGCTTGCGGGCCACAACGAGATCACGCTGATGATGATTTATGACCAGATCGAGCGGGAGCTGCCGCCGCCCGGCAGCTATCGCCTCAGCGACGGTCGCGAGGAGCTGGTGCTCGATGCAGCCGATCCCGCGTATCGCGCACTGTACGCGGAGCGTTTCGCGCAACGCCTCGAGCAGATCGGCACCCTCGCGCGGCAGCATGGCATGTCATTGTTGACCTGTCGCACGGACCAGGACCCGCTGCGCGTCCTGCAAAGCGGATTCGGGAGACGCAGCGCGCCATGAATTCCGACGACCTCCTGTTGCGCGACATCCATCTGCCCGACCCGTTGTCCTGGTGGCCGCCGGCGCTCGGCTGGTGGCTCGTGGCCGGCGGTTTGCTTGCGCTTTGCACCGGGATCGCGTGGTGGTGGCGCCGGCGCGCCATCATTCGGCGTGCGCCCGCGACCCTCGCGCGCGTCGATCTCGAGCGCGTGCGCGCGGCGTGGCAGGAACATGGTGATGCGCCGCGACTGGTCGGCGAGCTGTCGGTATGGCTGCGCCGAGCGGGCATGTCGTTAACGACCCGGGCACAAGCTGCGAGCCTGACGGGCGACGCATGGGGGCGATTCCTCGACGACGTAGCCGGTGAGCCGGTGTTCGGTCAGGAACACGACGCATGGTGGGTCGAGGCGCCGTATCGCCTGAGCGCTTCGGCCGCGATCGCGGTAGCCGATGCGGAGCGGATGCTGGGCACCTGCGACCGATGGCTAAAGGCTGCGGCGCGCAGGCAACACGGTGCGCGGGCATGATCCAGTTCGCATGGCCGTGGATGTTTCTCGTGCTGCCGCTGCCGTGGCTCGTGCGCCGTTACCTGCCGCCCGCGGATCCGACGCAGGGCGCGGCGCTCAGGGTGCCGTACTTGCGTGAACTCGCACGGCCCGGCGAAGTTGTCCGCAGCAGTCGCCGGCGGGGGCTGGTCTGGTTTGCGTTCGGCGCCTGGCTGCTGATCGTCGGCGCCAGCAGTCGTCCACAATGGCTCGGCGATCCGGTCGAGCTGCCGGTCAGCGGCCGCGATATCATGCTCGCCGTCGACCTGTCGCAGAGCATGCAGGAGCGGGACTTCCAGATACAGGGGCGCTGGGTCGATCGCCTGACCGCGACGAAGTGGGTGGCCGACGCGTTCATCGCCCGGCGCGAAGGCGATCGCATTGGCTTGATCCTGTTCGGCGATCAGGCGTATCTGCAGACGCCGCTGACGTTCGATCGCGCGACGGTGCTGCAGTTGCTCGGCGAAGCGCAGATCGGCCTGGCCGGACGTGCAACTGCGATCGGTGATGCGATCGGTCTTGCCGTCAAGCGGCTACGTGCGCATGAAGAGGGTAGTCGCGTCCTGATTCTGATGACCGATGGCGCCAACACGGCCGGCGCAGTCGATCCGTTGCAGGCGGCCGAGCTCGCGGCCCACGAAGGCTTGACGATCTACACAATCGGCATCGGCGCGGACGAGATGGTCGTACGCGGTCTGTTCGGCACTCGGCGCGTGAACCCGTCCGCCGATCTGGACGAGGCGACCCTGCGAGCGATCGCGACCCGCACCGGCGGCCGCTACTTTCGCGCACGCAACACGGTAGAACTCGAAGAGATCTACGGGCTGCTCGACGAACTCGAGCCGGTCGAGCGCGACCTCGAAGTGTTTCGGCCGGTGGCCGCATTGTTCCACTGGCCGCTCGCCGCCGCGCTCGTGGCCATCGCATTGTTGATGGGGGTCAAGGTCAGGGAGCGGGCCGCCTGATATGTTCGCCGAATTTCATTTTCTGCGCCCCTGGTGGCTGCTCGCGGCGTTGCCGCTGATTGCATTTCTGTTCTGGTTCGCACGGCGTCGCTTTGCGATGCGCCGCTGGCAGGATATCGTCGAACCGCAGCTGATGCCGCATGTGCTGATCGGCGCCGATTATCGAAAGCGTCGCCGGGTGACCGTCTGGCTCGTGCTGGCGGGTGCCTTGCTGATTCTCGCGTTGTCGGGTCCGGTCTGGCAGCGTATCGCGCAGCCCGTATTTCGGAGCCAGGATGCGCTGGTCATCGCACTCGATCTGTCGCGCTCGATGAATGTTGCGGACATCGCGCCATCACGGCTCGTGCGGGCGCGATTCAAGATCAACGACATCCTGAACCGCCGCGTCGAGGGCCAATCGGCGCTGATCGTTTACGCCGCCGACCCGTACGTCGTTAGCCCGTTGACGGACGACACGCGTACGATCGTCGCGCAACTGCCCGCGCTCGAAACGGGCCTGATGCCGAGCCAGGGCAGTCGCGCGGATCGCGCACTGGTCAAGGCGGCCGAATTGCTGAAGCAGGCCGGCGTCACGGACGGTCACGTCGTGCTCGTGACCGATGGCGTGTTCGGTGACGAGACGGCCACAGCCGCCGCCGAGTTGCTCGCCGCGGGTATTCGCACATCGGTGCTCGGCGTCGGCACCGCCGAGGGCGGGCCGATCCCCGGGTCCGGTGGCTTCGTCAAGCGTCGCGACGGCAGCATCGTCATCGCGACGCTCGATGCGTCGGCACTCGCCGATGTGGCGGCGCGGGGTGGTGGTGTGTACCGCCAGCTGGCACCCGATGAGAGTGACATCGATCGATTGCTCGACGGCGTCGAGGCGCTCGGCACGGAGACCACAGACACCGACCTCACGGCCGACGTATGGCGGGAGGAGGGGCCATGGTTGTTGCTGCCGCTGCTGCCGCTGGTCGCGCTCGCGTTTCGGCGCGGGGTGCTGGCGGTTGCGTTGCTCGTGTTTATTCTGCCGCCGCGACCGGCCGATGCGTTCGATTGGGCGGACCTGTGGTCACGCCCGGATCAACGCGCCGGGCGCATGCTCGACGCGGGCGATACCGCGGCCGCGGCCCGGACGTTCGAAGATCCTGCGTGGAGGAGCGCTGCCGCGTACCGTGCCGAATTGTATGCAGACAGTCTCGCGGCAAGCGATGGGCTCGAAGATATCGAGTCTGCCTACAACCGCGGCAACGCACTGGCACGACTGGAACGCTACGACGAGGCGCTCGCCGAGTACGACAACGTGCTCGAGCGCGATCCGAAGCACAACGACGCGCGCTATAACCGCGACCTGATCCGTCAGCAACAACAACAGCAGGATCAGCAAGGCGAGGACGAGGAGCAACAGCAACAGCAGGATCAGCAAGGCCAGGGCGGCGAGCAACCGCAGCAGGCCGGCAACGAATCAGCGCAAGCGGAACAGGCTCGGCGAGACGCAGCGCAGTCTGGTCAGGATTCAAAGGACCCGTCCGGCGAGCGGCAGGCGGAGGAGGAGGTCGGTCAACCCGACGACACGGCCGCGGCCGGGGATGCCCCCCGTAGCGAGGGCGAAAAGGAGGACGAAAGGGAGGACGATAGCGAGGGTGAGCCAGGCGATGCCCGGCTCGCGGCCGAGACCGGCATGCCGGACGAGGAGGCCCAGAAGATGGAGCAGTGGCTGCGCAAGATTCCGGATGACCCGGCCGGCTTGCTGCGCCGCAAGTTCTACTATCAATATCAGCAGCGGGATAGCGGTCGGCAGGAGGATGAGCAATGGTGAGGAATGCCTGTGCTTCGGCCCTTGCAGTTTGCGCCGTGCTGTCGTGCGCGACCGTGAACGCCGCGGTCAAAGCGTTTGTCGAGCGCACGACGTTCCCGGTGACCGATTCCGTGCGCGTCGTGTTCGAGACCGATCAGGAAGTGTCGGGACGGCCGGACTGGTCGGCGCTCGATGCCGACTTCGATGTGCTCGGTTCGGCGCAGAGTACGAGCATCAACTTCGTCAACGGTCGGATACGGCGCTCCGCGATCTGGACGGTCGACTTGATGGCGAGGCGAGAGGGCGTGCTGACGATCCCGTCGATCCGGATCGGCGCCGAGCTGACCCGGCCGATCACCCTGAACGTGCAGGCGAGCGCGACAGACGCGGGCGGCATGCCGGTGGGTGATGTCTTCCTCGAGGTCGAGGTCGACGACGAGTCGCCGTATGTTCAGGGGCAGTTCGTTTTCACGATTCGTCTGTTCCGTCGCGTGCAGATGGGCAATGCAAGCCTGACCGAGCCTGCCGTCAGCGGCGGCGAGGTGATCGTCGAGCGGCTCGGCGACGACGTGGGGTACGAGACGAAGCGCGGCGGCACGACGTTCGCGGTCGTCGAGCGGCGTTATGCGATGTTCGCGCAGAGTTCCGGTTCGGTCGTCATCGAACCGTTGCTGTTCGAGGGCCGCGTCGCCGGGCGTGCGCAGTCCGTGTTCGACCCGTTCACACGCGGCCGCGTCGTGCGTGCGCGTTCTCGGCCCGTCGAGGTTGAGATTCGGCCGATACCGAGCGGCTTCGCAGGGAAAGTCTGGTTGCCCGCCCGTCAGGTGTTGCTGCTCGAGAGCGCGCCGGAAGGCAATCGGGCATTCCGCGTCGGCGAGCCCGTAACGCGGACGTTGACGTTGCGGGCGAACGGGTTGGCGGCGAACCAGTTGCCCGAGATCGACGCGCGCGTGCCGGACGGGATCAAGCAGTACCCGGATCAGCCCGTCTTCCAGAGTCGCGTTGACGAAGATGGCGTGGTCGGCATACGACAGCAGAAGGTCGCGCTGATTCCGTCACGTGCCGGAACGCTGACGCTCCCGGCCATCGATGTTCCGTGGTGGAATACGCGCACGGACCGCCTCGAACATGCGCGATTGCCTGAGCGCGTGATCGAGGTCTTGCCCGCGAGCGGGACGTCAGCCGGCCGGCTAGCGCCTGGGGAACTCCTGTCTGCCGAGCGTGACGAGACGGCGTCGTCTGCCGGTCCGCAACCCGCCGGCAGCACGCCACCGGGCCCGTGGATGTGGATCAGCGCTGGCCTCGGGATCGGCTGGGTTGCGACCACATTACTCTGGCTGCGGAGTCGGCGCCGTCGACCAACCCACGAACCCGTGTCCACCAGGCCGTCGAACGAACGGCAACTCGTCGGCGCACTTGAGCAGGCTTGCAAGGCGGGCGAGGCCGCGAGTGCCAAGGACGCGTTGCTGGAGTGGGCGACGCTGCAGTGGCCGGGTAGCCGGGTTCGCAGTCTCGGCCAATTGGCCGCGCGCCTCGACGGAGACTTGCAACAACGGATCCACGCGCTCAGCCGGATGTTGTACAGCGAACCTGCGTCGGGCTGGGACGGCGCTCCTCTGTGGCTTGCGTTCGAGGCGCGAACGCGGGAACGGACGCCCCACGTACCCCCGCGCGCGCCGGAACTCGAACCGCTGTATCTGCACGAATGAGTGCGTGTCAGTCCGTGTCCCGCGTCAGCGGGACGAAGCGTACCGGCAGGACGTTGCGCGTGCTGATCGTGCCATCGCGGTCGCGCTCGGCGAGTACCAGTTCCTGCCGACCCGGGCTCGTGCGGATCGGCATGATCATGCGTGCGCCGGTCGCGAGTTGCGCCAGCAACGGGGCCGGCAGTTCATCGGCTACGGCCGCGACGATGATGCCGTCGAACGGCGCGTGTTCGGGCCAGCCGGCGAACCCGTCGCCGATGCGCACCTCGACATTGTCGTAGCCCAGGCGCGCGAGCCGTTCACGCGCCGTCAGGCCGAGCGCCTCGACGATCTCGATCGAATAGACCCGCGCGCACAATTCTCCGAGCACCGCCGCCTGGTATCCCGAGCCGGTGCCGATATCCAGGACTGTGCATCCCGGTTCGAGATCCAGCAGTTCCGTCATGATCGCGACGATATACGGCTGCGAGATTGTCTGTTCATGACCGATCGGGAGCGGTCGGTCCGCGTAGGCCAGGCGGCGCAATGCCACCGGGACGAATTCGTGGCGCGGTGTCGCTTCGAGCGCGGCGACGACCCGTGGGGTGAGTTGCGCGCGGCCGAGCTGGTCGCGCGTCGCGAACACGTGTCGTTCGATCGAGCGGACGAGCTCGGCGCGCTGCTCGGTGAATGTGCCCGTGTCATCGGTCGTGTCGCCGGCTCCCGGCGCCAGGCCGGCAGCGCCGTTCCAGTGTGACGACTGCGGCCAGAACAGCACGGCCGCGGCCGCGCACGCCGCGATGACGGCGATGCGGGCCGAATACTGCAACTTGCCGAAGCGGCTGCGCATGCGGGAACTCGACGATCACTGTCGGAGGATCGATGATCCTGCGCGGCTGCGTACTTGTCAAAGATATTGGCGGGAGGCCCGCCGGCTGCCCCGGGACGCCCCGGGGCCGGGCGTCGTTGCACTGCAGCCCCCCGCCAGTCCTGGGCCCCGTGTACATGATAAAGGGACATGACAAATTACTCATGTTCCGGACATCCGGGCGTCACGCCGGGTTCCGTAGACTACTCCTCAAGGTCGTTCGATCCTCTGGCGACCTGCTCCCAAGGAAGCGGTCCCGTCCCTCCCCCGGCGGGGCCGCTTCATTCTTTCAGTGCTCAACACGGCATACGGGCGCGGCTCGCTCTTTTATGTAACAGATTGCCGGGTGAACGGATCGCCGCGCCGCGACCGCACACTGAGCCGATGCGGCAGCGCCACCTGCCCGGGTACTGGTCAGTGCGGCCTGCATGGCGGCTACTGACCCTCATGCACTTGCCCGATCACGAATTCCGGAAACCCGCCAGCCTGTCCGAAGGCCTTGCCGCCCTGCGACTCGGCGCCGATGCTGGGGGGCTCGGTCAGGACGGCATCAATATTCTCGCGGCCAGCCTGATGCTCGGCATTCTGATCGCCGGGTTGGTCGCGACGGTGTTCATCGCCGGGTTCATCGACGCGTTCGGCACCGGACTCGGCTGGCTGTCGTTGCTGTCCGCCGCGGCGTTCGCCTCGCTCGCCGCTGCCGGTGCGGGTCGCTGGCAGCGGCTCGGAGTCACCCGACCATTGGCGGGGAGGAGGGTCGCCAGGATATCACCGAACGTCGAGGCTGCGCTTCTGTTCGGTTGCGCGACGCTGATCCTGACGGTCATATGCCTGCATGGATTTTTGGTGACCTTATAATTGTCAGCGGTCCGTTTTACCCACGCAAAAAAAGAGCGACCCACAGGGTCGCTCGAGCGAAAGATGCCACGTTGGGGGGAGGATTGGTGGCATCAGGGCATCATTGAAAAGATCGTGACCACCGGGATAACCAGGGCGACGACGGTCAGTATCCAATCGAAGTGCTGATCGAGAAGGTTACGTCGGATCGTGTGCTGCATGATTTCTCTCCCGTCAATTCCATTGCTGTCGCGATGGTGAAAGATTAGCGGCGGGCGGCGCCGAAATCATTGCAGGGGCGTAACAGTTTGTATCAAATTGTATCTTCCCAAGTACCGGTAAAATAAAGAGAAAAGTCAATAATTGTACCGTGGCTCCCAGCTGTCGGCGCCCGCCGGCAACAAGTCGAAGATGTGCCATGCAGCGCAAAAGACGTCGCCGGGTCCCAGCGGCGTATCCGAGACGCGCAGGATGCGGTCGCCGTCTTTCCGGAACGCGGAGATGCCGGGCTGCCAGCCGGTATGGTCACCTTCTGCGGCGAAGTAGCCCATGTCCTGCGCGAAGCTCGTCCCCGCGTGACTGACCATCCGGAAGCGCCAGCTCCGGCTGTTGGCGAACTTGCGCTGCGCGTCCGGGGCGTCGGGCGACGATACGACGAAGCCGGCACGATTTTCCAGGTGGTCGACGAGGCCGTTGAAGCCGTCGGCCCATAGCGTGCAATACTGGCAGCTGGCGCCCATGTTGTGTACGACGAACAGGTCTTCCTGGTTGCCGAACAGCTCTGACAGACGCACGGACCCTTCGGCAGTGGCGAACTCGTAATCTTCGACCGGCTCCGGTTCGATGGCCGCCTGCAGTTTCCGCATCTCACCGAGGATCTCGCTGATCCGGCTGCGCCCGTCATTGATTTTTTTCAGTGTCTCCGTGTAAGCCATGAGTCAACTCCTCTACAATTGAAACATGACTGTAGCCATTGGTATCGACGGGTGCAAAGGCGGGTGGTTCTTTTTTCGCTTCGACGGCGACACCGGCACGTTTGGGGCCACGCCTACCCTCATCGACGCCCTGGACGGCGTCCCGCCTGACGCACACGTCCTGATCGATATTCCGATCGGCCTCAGGGAGCGCGGCAAGGCCGAGCGCGAGTGCGATGTCGAGGCCCGCGCCCTGCTGCGCCCGTTGCGTCATTCCAGCGTGTTCGCCGCACCGTGCCGGCAGGCATCGAAGCTCGACGACTACGAGGCGGCGTCCAGGAAGAATCGACAGGTCACGGGTCGCTCTCTGACCCGGCAATGCTGGGGCATTGTGCCGAAGATCCGTGAGGTGGATGAGTTGTTGCGTGCCAGGGACCGCATCGGTGGCACGCTCCGGGAGGCGCACCCGGAACTCGTATTCCGTGGGCTCGCCGGCGGTCCGATGAGTGCGAACAAAAAGACGCGCGAGGGGTTTACCGAGCGCATGACGATCCTGCAGATCTTCGAGCCGGATGCGAAGACGTATATCGCGGCAGCGTTCCTGGCGCATGGGGGATTCGACGCCACCCGCGACGATATTGTCGACGCGTATGTGCTCGCGTTGTGCGCCAAGCATCCCGGTCGCTGGCGCTGTGTGCCGGAGGACCCGGTCACGGACCCGAAGGGCCTCGTCATGCAGATGGTCTACATGCAGCCGTAGTCGACAGACGCTGATCGGCGAGGCCGGTCCGGGTAGAATCCAGCACTCATGGACAATCGTAATGATCTCAGTGTCATCCTGCGTTCGCGGGTGCCACTCATTGTTGTCGAGAGTCTCGACGAGAAACGTTTTGTCGCGATGTTGAAGGACATCGTGCGCGGCGCATTCGGCACGGATTATCGCCCGCTGTTTCAATGGTCGATCACGGATGGCTTACAGCGTCTCGATATTGAGATGGATCCGCAGGCGCATAATGCCGAGCCCGGCGCCGTGTTGCGCCATATCCGCGCGGTCGAGGGTCCCGGCATCTATGTGCTGCTGGATTTTCATCCGTATCTCGCGGATCCGGTGCACGTGCGGTTGCTCAAGGATATCGCGGTCGCGTCCGCGTCGGGCGAACGGACAATCGTGCTGGTCAGCCACGAACTTGAGCTGCCACCCGAGCTCGAGCGACTGTCGGCGCGTTTCACGATGTCGTTGCCGGACGACAACGAGCGCGCGATGATCGTCAACCAGGTGGTCGACCGGTGGAATCAGGAGAATCCCGGCCGCGTGGCCGTCGATCCGCAGGCCCTCAAGTTGCTGATCAACAACCTGGCCGGGCTGACGCGCGCCGATACGGAACGCCTCGCACACAATGCGATCTATGAGGACGGTGCGATTTCCGCCAGTGATCTGCCCGGCGTCATGCAGGCGAAGTACGAACTGCTGAGCCGTGATGGCGTGCTGTCGTTCGAGCACGAGACCGCGCAATTTTCGAATGTGGGCGGCCTCAAAAATCTGAAGACCTGGCTCGAGCAGCGCAAGATGGCGTTCGCCGGGGAGGCGGAACATCTCGATCCGCCGCGCGGCCTCATGCTGATCGGCGTGCAGGGCTGCGGGAAGAGTCTCGCCGCCAAGGCGGCGGCCGGAATACTCGGGGTGCCCTTGCTGCGGCTCGATTTCGGGTCGGTCTATAACAAGTTTCACGGCGAGACCGAGCGTAATCTCCGCGAATCGCTGCAACTGACGGAGGTCATGAGCCCTTGCATCTTGTGGATCGATGAGATGGAGAAGGGCCTCGCGACGGGAACCGGCAGCGACGGCTTGTCGCGCCGTGTGCTCGGGACATTTCTGACCTGGATGTCCGAGAAACACCGCGCGGTCTTCGTAATCGCGACCGCGAACGATATTACCCAGCTGCCACCCGAGCTGGTTCGCAAAGGTCGATTCGATGAAATCTTTTTCGTCGATCTGCCGGACGCAGCGGCGCGGGCGACCATTCTGCATATTCACCTTCGGAACCGCGGTTTCGACCCCGAGTCCTTCGGTCTCACGGAATTGATGCAGGCGAGCGATGGCTTCTCGGGCGCGGAGATCGAGCAGGGCATCGTGTCGGCGCTCTACGCGGCCGGCGCGATTGGCGAATCGCTGAACACGAAGCATGTTCTCGCGGAATTTAAACGCACGCGGCCGCTGTCGATCGTCATGGAGGAAAAGATCTCTGCGCTACGCGCGTGGGCGGCTGAGCGCACGGTGCCGGCGGACTGAGTTGGCGTCGTTCAATCTCCGGATTCTTGCTCGGCCTCGAGGTCTTTTTCCGGAAGGTTCCGGCCGGTAAAATAGCTGGGTCGCGACGCGTCGCTATCGCCCGTATCCGGCGCCGCTCCTCTCCTGGAGGTCAGGTCGATCACAATCAGCGCCCGACCGCCAAAATAGGACGGGCGTGCAATATCGTCGCGGGTCGGCACGGAATTCGTTGCGACGACGTGTCTCGATACCGGCTGAGCTTTCGCATGGAAGGTCGGTACAGTCCGGGGCCACCCCGGTGCGGTGTACGACTCGTTCCGGGTCGCGATCGGAGTGGGAGATATCTGCCCGACGGTGCTGTACGTCGTATCGATGGAGGTCTCGGCCGTCTGTGCCTTGCAGGGCGCAACTGCCCAGAACGTCACCAGCACCAGGTAGAAAAGGGACATGGAAACCAGGCTAGGTATTCTCGCCGGCCCCGATCGGCCAGTTTCTGCCGGCGGTCGCCCACGGTCATTCGAAAGCTCGGCCGCGGTACGCCCGGCGTCCTGCATCTGCATCGACATCTGAGGTCTCCTGGGTGGAAAAAATACGACCTGCGACCGATTACGTCGTGCGATGTTGCTCCTCATCGGG
>SMVA01110675.1_pt1 | contig 22303 bp, 23 predicted proteins | sample 2456451 | NCBI WGS metagenome assembly SMVA01 (sample SAMN11095933, study PRJNA526329) | marine sediment metagenome | biome: Marine sediment; feature: Surficial sediment; material: Deep marine sediment; isolation source: Hadal surficial sediment | place: Pacific Ocean | collected 2014-05 | depth... | reverse complement strand
TCACTTTGGCAACTTCTTCAGGCGTGCCGATGCGGCCCATGGGCAGTCCCGCGATGATGTCTTCGGTGCCGGGGGACAGGATGGGCGTATCTATTTCGCCCGGCGCGATGGCGTTGACGCGGATGCCCTTGGGGCCAAAATCCGAAGCCATTTCACGGGTTAATGCCGCCAGCGCGGCTTTGGATGTTGCATAGGCTGACCCCGCAAACGGGTGCACGCGGCTGTCGGCAATAGAGGTCACATTGACAATACTGCCCTCACCCACTTCCAGCTCGTGCAGCAGACCAATGGCCAACGCCAGCGGCGCGACCAGATTAACTTCATAGACCTGACGCCATAGATCCATGGGCGTGGTGATTGTATTCAGGCGTGCGCCATCCGCACCCTTGGGCGAAATGCCGGCATTGTTCACCAGCGCCGTCAAAGGTGCCCCTTCCAGTCGATCGCGCATATCGGCAATGCCGCGGTCACGGTCGACGGGGTCCGACAGATCGATTTGCACATGGTCTTCAGGGCCTGCGTCCCACGGGCAGTCTTCGGCAAAGGCCTGGCGCGAACACGTGATCACGCGCCACCCGGCGCTGGAAAAGCGCTTGACGGTCGCGTGCCCGATCCCCCGGCTTGCACCGGTCAGGATCAGCGTCTTTCTTTCGCTGGCCTGGTTCATCTGTCCTCAATTTTGGCAAAGTGTCCGGCACAGAGCCTATATCAAAAGGATAGGGCTCTACCAGTTCGGAATCTTATCCGGGATAAACGTCAATGCCCAGCTCGCGTAGCAGGCCGGGCGTATGGTCGTGGGTAATCATCATCCCGTCAAAGCTGGCCAGGCTCATCAGGTTCAGCCCGTCGACTTCGCACCCCCGCAAATCAGCCCCCGAAAAGTTGGCACCCGAGGCGTCGACATCGACCAGGGCGCTTCGCTGCAGGTTCGCGCCCGACAGGTTCGCTTCGGCCAGTGATGTTTTATAGAGATTACAGTCGACGATTTTACAGCCGGACAGATTGACCCCGGACAGGTCGACCTGTTCCAGATTGCACATCTCAAAACTGGCTTCGGTCCTAATGACAGTCTTTGAGAATGACCGGCTAAAGTCCGCCTCGCTGAGATTGACGCCCAACATCCGGCAATTCTTGAAACTGATGCCAAATGCGCCGCACCGGTTCAGCTCGCTGAGTGTCAGATCACATTGGTCAAATGTCACACCGGTCATGGTTGAAAAACGGAAAGAGGCGCCCTCGGACTTGTCCTTATCGTAAAACAGACAATTGTGAAATTTCGCATCGGCCATCTCGACGCTTTTGAAAGATGTGCCGATCATCTGGCAGTCATGCCACTGGGACCCTTCAAGGGAGATGTCGGTGAAGATAGTGCCATTCGCAACACAATTGCGGAAAGTGTGGTCGCTCAGATTGTGCTCATAGATGTCCAGGCCGCTGATATCGACGCGTTCAATGTCTTCGCCTGATTGCAGCATTTCCTGAAAGGCTTCAATGTCTATCGCCTTCGGGGCAAGGTCGAGTTCGTCTGCCATGGCCTAACCCAACACAAAATCGCGGGCGTCATCCTTAAAGCCCACATGTATTGCGCCGTCTTTGTCGATGACCGGGCGCTTGATCATGGCAGGAAATTCCAAAATCAAATCAACGGCGTCGGCATCGCCCGACAATTCCTTGCGATCATCTGACAGTTTACGCCAGGTCGTGCCGCGACGGTTGATGACGATGTCCGCGCCCAGTGTGGCGATCCAGCTTTCGGCCAGTGACCGTTCCAACCCGTCTTTGCGAAAGTCGTGGAAAGTGAAGTCGATGCCTTCGCCTTCCAGCCATTTACGGGCTTTCCTGACGGTGTCGCAATTGGGGATGCCGTAAAGTGTAATCATGCTTCTGTGTCTTCATCTATAAAGTGGTCGCGGCGTTCGCTCACGCCCAAGGGGTCTGAATGGATAATGACCTCGGCACCGGGGTAATGCTCAAACAACATATCCTCCACATCGTCGGAAATGTTGTGCGCATCCTGCAGGCTGATATCGGGAGACAGTTCGATGTGGAACTGCAGATAGACCGTCTGTCCCGCCGACCGCGTCCGCAGGTCGTGCACGTCGACGACATGGTCGTTTTCTTTGATCAAGGCAACGATTTCATGCCGCTCTTCCTCGGGCAATTCGCTGTCCATCAGCACATCAAGGGCTTCCATCAAAATGGTCCGGCCATTCCAACCCAGATAGGCGGCCACCATGACAGCCATGACAGGGTCTGCCCAGTGCAGGTCCCAATATCCCACCAGGATCAGGGCAATAATTATCCCGACATTGGTAAACAAATCCCCCTTGTAATGAAGAGAATCAGCCGAGACAGCCAGCGACATCGTCTTCTTGATGACCCTGCTTTGATACAGCACCAAAAAGCCCGTCATGACGGTTGAAAACACCATGACCATAATACCGACATTGGCCTGTTCAACCAATTGGGGCGTGATCAACCGCTCCACCGCCTGGAACAAAATAAACAAAGCCGAGGCGGCGATGCCCGCTGCTTGTAACAGCCCGGCAATGGCCTCTGCTTTGCCGTGGCCAAAGCGATGCTGGATGTCTGCAGGCTGTACTGCCTGACGAATAGCCACCAGATTGATGACCGAGGACACCAGGTCGAGGACGGAATCCATCAGCGAGCTGAGAATCGCCACCGATCCTGTCACAAGTCCTACAACAAATTTGGCAATAATCAGGATACTGGCCACAAAAACTGAGGCATAGCTGGCCCGCTGCATCATGGGGGCAGCGTCCTTCATGTCTATTTTTGCGCGATCAAGAACGGTCATGGGTACAGCCATTCTGACGACCAGTCGCCTTGTTGGCCAGTGTCGCGTTCATAAAGGACACGGTCATGCAGGCGATGGTCCCGATGTTGCCAGAACTCGATACTTTGGGGGATCAGGCGAAAGCCACCCCAAAATTCGGGCCGCTCGATGGCGCCAAGGCCAAATTTCGCGGCGTATTTCGCCACTTCCTTTTCCAGCGCGAACCGGCTTTCCAAGGGGCGGGATTGTTTGGATGCCCAGGCGCCTATGCGACTACCCCGATCGCGTGAGGCAAAATAGGCATCGGCTTCGTCGCGCCCCACAGGCACAACGTCACCCCGGATACGCACTTGGCGCGCCAGCTTTTTCCAATGAAAACAAAGCGCCGCCTTTGGGTTGCCTGCCAGGTCGCCGCCCTTGTTACTTTCCAGATTTGTATAGAAGACAAAGCCGTCTTCGCCCCAGCCTTTTAACAACACCATGCGGACATTGGGCATGCCGTCGGCGTCCACCGTCGCCAGGGCCATGGCTGTGGGATCGTAGGCTTCGGCCTTCGCGGCCTCGGCGTACCAGTCTCCAAAAAAGGCCAGTGGGTCTTTGTTCTTAGGAAGGGTCATACAGCTAGGGGCCTGTGGTTCCGGCAGGTGAAAATGATGCCGCCAGAATACGGTGAAATTGTGCCAAAGGGGTAAAAAATAATGGAAATTTGTCCCCCAACACCAACAATGTATAGTGTTCAGAACACATCCCCGGGGGAACGATCACTTATGCGCTTTCGCACTATTGGCTATTTGATGGTGGCTCTAGCCATATCTGCCTGTTCGACCAACTATAGTGCTGTCGAGCGGCCACAAACCGCCGCCCCGCCGCCCGCACCAAGCGCGCCACCCCTGGCCAAGCCATCGGGTACTGTCGAACACGATATGGGGAAAATTGCTGGTGCCAGTGTCGGTGGCATGATCGATCGCATCCTGTCTGCTGAAGACCGCAAGAAATTACAGGCTGCGACACAACAGGCGCTGGAATCCGGGGCACCAGGCAGCGCCACCAAATGGCGCAACGCATCAACGGGCGCCTATGGGTCGGTCACACCACAGCCGTTTTTCCCCATGAACGGCACATCGTGTCGTGAATTTCAGCAACATATCAACGTGGGCGGTGAAATGGCCACCGGCTATGGCACGGCTTGTCGGGACAGCAAGGGCATCTGGCGCATTGCTAAAAATGGCTGAATATGGGCGACAAAGACACAAAAAACAGGCACCTTGAAGCAGATTGGCATTGCTGTAGGATGCCGCCAAAATGAACCAAAACATGATGGTAGACCAATGAACGCAACCAATGGATTGATGAGCGGAAAACGCGGCCTGATTATGGGGCTTGCAAACAATCGATCCCTCGCTTGGGGCATCGCCCAGGCGCTGCACGACCAGGGCGCCAAACTTGCTTTCACCTATACGGGTGTGGCGATAGAAAAACGCATGCGTCCATTGGCTGAATCCGTCGGCAGCGACATCATCCTGGAATGCGACGTTACAGACATGGATGATCTTGATCGTACCTTTGCCGAGATAGAGCGCAAATGGGGCAAGCTGGATTTTGTTGTGCACGCAATCGCCTATTCCGATAAGGAAGAGCTCAAAGGTCGTTATGTGGATACGTCGCCCGAGAACTTCGCCACCACCATGAATATCTCGTGTTACTCGCTCACGGCAGTGGCTCTGCGCGCTGAAAAGCTTATGAGTGATGGGGGGGCCATCCTTACGCTGTCCTATTACGGATCACAGCGCACGGTGCCCCAATACAACGTGATGGGCGTCGCCAAGGCTGCCCTGGAGGCAAGTGTACGTTACCTGGCCAAAGATCTGGGGCCGAAGAATATTCGCGTCAACGCCATATCAGCGGGCCCTATCAAGACCCTGGCGTCGTCGGGTGTAGGCAATTTTCGCTATCTGCTGAAGTGGAATGAAACGAACGCGCCCTTGCAGCGTAATGTCACGATAGAAGATGTCGGTGGATCGGCGCTCTATCTGCTCAGTGATTTGTCCGCCGCTGTGACCGGTGTCGTACACAATGTAGATAGTGGTTACCATGTCATCGGTATTGTCGATGACGTAGTCGATGATACAAATGAATCCTGAGACAAACAGGTGAAAAGGTAAACAGAAAACCAAATGTCGCACAATACGTTCGGCCATGTCTGGAAGGTGACAACCTGGGGCGAAAGCCACGGGCCAGCAATCGGCTGTGTGATTGACGGCACCCCGCCGGGCATTGCGCTGAGTGAACAAGACATCCAGGTCTATCTCGACCAGCGCCGACCGGGGCAGTCCAAATATACCACCGCACGGCAAGAGCCTGATCAGGTCAAAATTCTGTCGGGGGTATTTGAGGGCAAGACGACCGGCACACCGATCCATCTGCAGATCCAAAATGTCGACGCCCGGTCCAAGGACTACAGCGATATCGCCGAGAATTATCGGCCCGGCCATGCCGACTATACCTATGATGCCAAATACGGTTTTCGCGATTATCGGGGCGGCGGGCGGTCTTCTGCGCGCGAAACAGCCATGCGCGTCGCCGCCGGTGCCATTGCCCGCAAAATATTGAGCGACGATATTTCTATCCGCGGTGCCCTGGTGCAAATTGGCCCCAACAAGATCAACCGTGATAATTGGGACTGGTCGCAAACCAGCGAGAACCCGTTCTGGAGCCCAGACGCGGAATCCGTTGCCGTGTGGTCGGACCATCTGGATGAATTGCGCAAATCTGGCAGTTCTACCGGTGCGGTCATCGAAGTGGTCGCCTCAGGTGTGCCCGTCGGCCTGGGCGCGCCGATTTATGGCAAATTGGACACAGACCTAGCGGCCGGCATGATGAGCATCAACGCGGTCAAAGGCGTCGAGATGGGCAATGGCTTTGAGGCCGCAAGCCTGACCGGCGAAGACAATGCAGACGAAATGCGCCTGGATGAAGATGGCAATGCTATTTTCCTGTCGAACAATGCTGGCGGTGTTTTGGGCGGCATTTCGTCAGGCCAGGATATTGTGGTACGCTTCGCCGTGAAGCCAACATCGTCGATCTTGACGCCGCGCAAGACCATTACGCGGTCGGGTGAGGAAACTGAAGTATCAACCCGTGGTCGTCACGACCCCTGTGTTGGCATTCGGGCAGTGCCCGTCGGCGAGGCAATGATGGCGTGTATTCTGGCGGATCATTTGTTGCTGCACCGGGCGCAGTGCGGCTAAGGCCGAACAGCTGCCGCCAATGATGGAGGCGATTATGACGCGTAATCCAAAGAAATTAATCGCTGTGGCAGCGACGCTTATGGCCCTGATTGTGGCACCCTCTGGCCTGGCCCAGGTTCATGACCAGGATCGTATTGTCGGCTATTCCAGCCCCATCCCCGAGCCTGAACTTGCCCCGACCCTGAGCAGAGAATATGACGGGCTTAAACCCGGTCTGGGACGGGAAGAGGTTTATTTTGCCTTTTCACCGTGCCTGAAAACCGGTTGGATAAAACGTCAATCCCTGCCCGCCAAGCAATGGGCTATAGAGGTCGAAAAAATGGCTACCCGATGTGGCATCGCCCCGCTGGGCGAAGACGAAACGGGTGTCATCATCGACTATCTGGCGACAAATTACGGCGGTCGTTAGCCCTAGGGTCCGGACCCTAGTCGCGGTAAAAACTGGCGACGAGCTCTATATGGGCAGACCACAAAAACTGGTCAATTGGCTGCACCGAATCCATCACATAGCCGCCATCAACCAACGTTCGCGCATCCCTGGAAAAAGTTGCCGGATTGCATGAAACCATCACGATATCAGGCACTTCTGATTTCGCCAGCTCGCGACATTGGGTCTTTGCCCCGGCGCGTGGCGGGTCCAACACCACGGCGTCATAATGGGCTAGTTCTGACACGGTTAGTGGTTCTTTAAACAAGTCCCGCCGGTTCGACACCAGACGCGGCGCATCTTGTCCTTTGGGCAGTGCCCGACGCGCCGCCTCGACCATTTCGATATCAATATCAAAGGCATCCACTTTGGCTTGTGCCGCCAACGGGTATGAAAATGTCCCACAACCCGAAAACAGATCGGCGATCTGGGATGCACCACCGACCTCGCGCCGAACATAGTCGATCAGGGCTGCTTCGCTTGGGGCGCTGGCCTGCAGGAACACGCTGGTGGGCAGTGTGATTTTGGTCTGATGAAAAGTCACAATCGGCGTGCGCAGAACGATGACAGGCTCTTCATCATCCTTCAGCTTCCAGGTCAGGCGGGCCACATCTACCTGCAGGGCAAAACTTGCCAAGGCCTCGCGCAGGGGCAGGTCCAGAGGCATTCCCGCATCGATCAACATGTCGACACCTTTTTCCGTCACCGTCATGGCGATGGTCGCCTTGCCGCCACCGGGCAGAATATCCCCCAGCAAATCGCGTAAGGGGTCAAACATCGCAACGATTTCGGGCACGGCGATGGTGCATTCCGTGATGTTAACCAGCTGATTGCCGCGCTTTTGGTGAAACCCCAACACAACACCCTGGCGGTTCTTCATGGCCGCCAACGTGACCCGCCGACGTGTGTGGGCGGGAAAGGCCAGGGGCGGCTCGACACTGACATCATTGAAGCCCCGTCGAGCCATGACCTGGGCGACCACTTGTTCCTTAAAATCCAGATAGGCTGGCGTGCGCAAATGTTGCAGGGCACAGCCACCACATTGCGTGAAATGTTTACAGCTGGGGTCGACCCGGTCATCGGAAGGGGACAGAATTTCGGTCGCCTTGGCTGCCAGGCCGTCACCCTGCTTGCCTTTCAGTGACACGCGCACCACCTCACCGGGCAGGGTCAGGGGCACATAGACCTTTTGGCCATCCAGATGGGCAATGCCGTCGCCTTGGGCGCCCAATTCCTCTATGGTCAGGGTTAATTGATTGCTCATTTAGTGTCGGCCTCTGAAGGGATCATTGCTGTTGTCCACCTTGGATGGGCGCTAACATAGGGTAAAACGGGGACAGGGTGGTAAATGGTTTTTCTGATTTCATGGCTGGAGACGAATGCGGTTTTGCTGGGGTCACTGGCGGCTGTCGTCACCATTGCGACCTTGTTTCTGGTCAATGGCACACAGATTATGAGTGCATTCTTTTTTAACCCAAAGAGTGAAGGGGGGCAGCGCGCACGCGAAGGCGTGCAGGTCTTCCAATCAGTAACTGACCGTCCCTCGATCGCGGTCCTGCCCTTGACGGTCATGGCATCGGATCCAGAGATAGAGCATCTGGCTGATGGTATTGTTGAAGACGTGATAACCCAGCTGGCGCGCGTCCCCGGGTTTTTTGTCGTCGCCCGAAATTCTACCTTTGTTTACAAAAATATGGCCCACGACCTTCGGCAAATTGGCCGTGACCTGGGCGTACGCTATGTCGTCGAAGGCAGTCTCCGCGTGATGGGTGACAACCTACGCTACACGATCCAGTTGATCGAAACCGAAACCGGCGACCATGTCTGGGCCAGCAATTCCGACGTCAACAAAGACAATGTGATGGCAGACCCTGATCGGGTTTCAGGCGTCATTACCGCATCGCTGCAGCCCCAGATCATGTTGGCTGAGGCCCTTCGCGCCAAAAAAAAGCCGGTGGAACAGCTCACGGTGTGGGAGCTGATCCACTGTGCCTTCAGCCCCTTGCTGTTGGGCTTTGAACGCGATTCGGGCACGGCTGTTTCGGTCGGCCTGGCGCGCCGCGCCATTGCCATGGACCCTGAAAACGCCCGGGCCAAAGCAGCCCTGGCGTGGTCGCTGGCCAACAGAGCCACATCGAATGCGCGACCCTGGCAAACAGCCGAAATGGAAGAGGCCCTTCAGATAGGCCAAGAGGCCTTGCGCCAGGACCGGGGCGACAGCGTGGTTCTATATTGCTGGGCCTGCGTGCTGGTCTATGCCCGCCGCACCGATGAAGGCATCAGCTTTTTGGAGCGCGCCCTGCAAGTGAACCCCTATGACGCCCAGGTCCTGGCCTTTATGGGGACCGCCCTGATACGCCAGGGCCGTCGCGAAGAAGGCTTGAAAAAGATCGACGAGGCCATGGCCCTAAGCCCCGAGGATCCGCGCCTGTATATGTGGTACGCCTATAAGTCGATGGGCTATTTTGCCAATGGCGCCCCCGATAAGGCAACCAAGGCCGCGCGGAATGCTATCCAGCAGCACCCGGTGTTTAAGTTGGCCTGGACCATCCTGGCTGCTGCTGAGGCCGCCCAGGGGCATGAAGATAAGGCCATGGAAGCCGTCCATGAGTTACTGCGGATCGACCCTGAACATTCATTTCAGCGCAGTCTTGACGCCTATCGAGACGGGGCAGTCGAGAACGCGCCAGTGCCAGAACGAATGCAGCCCCTTGTTGAATTATTGGAAAAACACAATATAGACCAATAGGTCAACCTGCATAATCACCGATAATCAGGAACTCTATATTGCCTTCTGGCCCCGTGATGGGGCTGGTGGTGATGCCCCTGACGGACCAACCGGGCTGGCTGTTTAACCATTCTTCGATGCGATCACAAACTGCCGCATGCAGCGCCGGGTCTTTGACAACGCCCTTTTTGCCCACCTGGCCTTTGCCGACTTCAAATTGCGGTTTGATCAGGGCCGCCATCACCGCACCAGTTTGTACCAGCGCCATTGAAGCGGGCAGCACCGTTTGCAGGCCGATAAAGCTGGCATCACAAGTAATGACATCCACCGGGTCTGGTATCTCGGCCATCGTCAGATAGCGCGCATTTTGTTTTTCCAGCACAATAACGCGATCATCCTCGCGCAGCTTCCAGGCCAGCTGACCGTGGCCTACATCAACCGCATAGACCTTTAAAGCCCCATGATGCAGGGCCACATCGGTGAACCCGCCAGTGCTGGCACCAATATCCAGAACGACTTTATTTTTTAGGTCGAGGCCAAATTCTTCAATCGCATGCGCCAACTTCATGCCACCGCGACTGGCCCAGGGGTGTTCCTTGTTTTTGACCGAAAGCTGCGCGTCGTCGGTAACATTTTGCCCGGGCTTTTCGACCCGCTTTGTCCCTATATAGACAGACCCGGCCATAATCAGCGCCTGGGCCTTGGACCGGCTTTCGACCAGGCCCAGCTCTACCAGACGAACATCTACGCGTGTCTTGGCCATGTCGATCCCTGATTAATATGGCGATCCCTGAATAATACTGAGACTAGGCAGATTGCGGGCGGAGCAACTCATCCAGATTGGCGGTATCGACTCCCAGCACATCAAACGCTTTTTGTGCAATGTGGGTGGCATCCAGGCCTGCGGTTTCATACATCGTATTTGGTGAGTTGTGATCAATGAATATATCTGGCAGCACCAGGGAACGCACTTTGATTGCGCCGTCCAACAAGCCTTCTTCGGCCATAAAGTGCATCACATGCGCGCCAAAGCCGCCAATAACGCCTTCTTCAAGGGTCAACAGCACGTCATGGTTTCGCGCCAATTTCCTGATCAAATCATGATCCAACGGCTTGGCAAACCGCGCGTCTGCGACCGTGGTGGAATAACCCTGGCCGGCCAACAGATCGGCGGCCTTGAGGCTTTCCTGCAAGCGCGTACCAAAGGACAACAACGCAATTGTGCTACCTTCACGAATGATGCGGCCCTTGCCAATTTCCAGCGGTATACCAATTTCAGGCAGGTCAACGCCTACACCTTCCCCACGGGGAAAGCGGAAGGCAGACGGGCCATCATCGATGGTCGCAGCCGTGGCCACCATATGCATCAGCTCGGCTTCGTCCGCGGCCGCCATAACAGTGAACCCCGGCAAATTCGTCAGATAAGCAATATCAAAGCTGCCTGCATGGGTTGGACCATCAGCGCCAACAAGACCAGCCCGATCAATGGCAAAGCGTACGGGCAGACCCTGGATGGCAACATCGTGTACGACCTGGTCATAGGCCCGTTGCAAAAAAGTCGAATAGATGGCGGCAAAGGGTCGATAGCCTTCGGTCGCCAGGCCGGCGGCAAAAGTCACACCGTGTTGTTCGGCAATGCCGACATCAAAACAGCGATCCGGGAACTGTTCTGCAAACAGATCCAACCCTGTGCCTGATGGCATGGCCGCCGTGATGGCAACAATTTTGTCGTCCTTTCGTGCCTCGGCAATTAATCCTTTGGCGAATACTTTGGTGTAGGAAGGCGCGTTGGGCTTGCTCTTGGCCTGGGTACCGGTCACCACATCGAATTTGGAAACCCCGTGAAATTTGTCTGCGGACGCCTCGGCTGGCGCATAGCCTTTGCCTTTTTGGGTAACAACATGCACCAGAATAGGGCCATCCTTGGCGTCCCGCACGTTGCGCAACACGGGCAATAGATGGTCCAGATTGTGGCCATCGATCGGCCCTACATAATAGAATCCAAGTTCTTCAAACAAAGTGCCGCCTGTGGCCATGCCGCGGGCATATTCTTCTGCCCGCTTGGCGCGTTCTTCGATGGAGCGGGGGAATTTGTGCGCCAGCTGTTTCAGGGCTTCGCGCAAATTCAGATAGCGTTTTGACGACAACAGCCGCGCCAGATACGCGCTCATGGCCCCAACAGGGGGTGCAATCGACATGTCATTGTCGTTCAGGATAACGATCAGCCGCTTGTCCATGGACCCGGCATTGTTCATGGCTTCATAGGCCATGCCGGCGCTCATGGCACCGTCACCGATCACCGAAATGACGTGATTGTCGTCGCCCCGCAGATCACGCGCCACCGCCATGCCCAGGCCCGCCGATATAGAAGTCGAGCTGTGCGCCGCGCCGAAGGGGTCGTATTCGCTCTCCAGGCGTTTGGTAAAGCCTGAAAGCCCGCCACCCTGGCGCAGGGTCGACATACGGTCCCGCCGCCCGGTCAAAATCTTGTGCGGATAGCACTGATGGCCCACATCCCAGATCAGGCGGTCCGTCGGCGTATTGAAGACAGAATGAATGGCGACTGTCAGTTCGACGACGCCAAGACCCGCGCCTAGATGCCCACCCGTTGTCGATACAGAATGGATGGTTTCCTGGCGCAATTCGTCTGCCACGATTTTTAACGCGTCATCGTCCAGTTTCCGTAGATCTGCTGGGGAGTTGATCTGGTCCAGTAATGGTGTGTTATTGTTCACGTCGTCCAATTTTCCGTTCTCTGCTTGGGTATATATCCAGACAATGGGGCCTAATTGCGGCGGTTTATAACAAAATGTGGCAACAGACGCAAAAGTTCGGCTTTTTCGTCAAAATGCTCGAGGTGAATCACGGCTTGATCGGCCAGCATATTGGCCTGCATCCGCGCTCGATCTTCCCCCAACAATGACACAAAGGTCTCTTTGTCGCCATCCTTGCCAACCGCCTTGCCCAGCTGTGCAGGGTCGCCATTAATATCCAACAGATCGTCGGTGATCTGGAACGCCAGCCCAAGATCGTGGGCATAATTGTGCAAGGCATGTTTTTGATCTTTGGTCGCCCGGCCCATAATAGCGCCAGCCTCGACGGCAAAGCGGATCAGCGCGCCCGTCTTCATCTGTTGCAGGCGCGCCACGGCGCCAATGTCCAGTTCTATACTGTTGGCCAGCATATCGATCATCTGCCCCCCAACCATGCCATGGGATCCGGATTCCCGAGCCAGGGATGAAATAAGCTCTGTCCGCACAAGGGGTTCATGATGGGTTTTTTCATCGGCGATAATCTCAAACGCCAGCGTCAGCAGGGCATCACCTGCCAATATTGCGGTGGCTTCATCATATTTTTTATGCGTGGTGGGCAGGCCGCGACGCACATCATCGTCGTCCATGCAGGGTAGATCATCATGGATCAGCGAATAGGTGTGGATGCATTCAAGCGCACAGGCAACGCGGGTCGCACGTGGTGTGGGCACATCAAACAACGAGGCACTCGCCAATACCAGAAACGGTCGCAGCCGCTTACCGCCCGACAACAACGCATAGCGCATGGCATCAACCACCTGGCTTTCATAGCCATCGACCGGCGGCAATATTGCCTCCAGCGCCTTATTGATCGACCCTGCGACATCGGCCATCTCGCTTGTCAGCAGGGCCATATCGGGATGATCAGTCAATATTCGCAGGCTCAGTCTTGATGCTGTCACCAGAGATAACAACCTTTTCGATGCGGGCCTGGGCATCTGAAAGACGGGCCTCGCAATGTTGCTTTAATTGGGTGCCGCGCGTGTACATGTCGATCGAATCTTCCAACGATACCTGTCCGCTTTCCAGCTTTTGCACAACAGATTCCAGCTCAGAAAGCGACGCCTCAAAGCTCATGGCCAAGATATCTTCAGGTATAGTCTGGTCGGTCTTTGCCATGGGCGTCCTCTTTGCGACTTAAGCGTATTTCATCAGAGTTTTGACGTGCACTGAAACACTGTCAGCCAGTGCGGTCAGATTATAGCCCCCTTCCAACACAGATACGAGCCGTCCCTGACACTGATCTGCGGCAAATCGGCACAAAATGTCGCTCAACCAGGCGTAATCTTGCGTCGTGAAGGCAAGTCCGGCCAAAGGGTCGGCCTCGTGGGCATCAAAACCGGCGGAAACAAACAGCATATCGGGGGCAAATTCCGCCAGGGCCGGCATAATTTGGGTCTCATAGGCAATTTTGATATCTGCCGTGCCCGCCCCTTCCGACAGCGGCACGTTCACAATATTGCCGACACCTGTCTCGCTCGCAGAGCCTGTGCCAGGATACAAAGGTGACTGGTGGCTGGAGGCATAAAAACAGGATGGATCAGCCTGAAACACGGCCTGCGTACCATTGCCGTGGTGAACATCGAAATCGATGATCGCAACTTTGTTGATGTCGGCGTGCTGCTGGGCATGCCGCACGCCAATGGCGATATTATTGAACAGGCAAAACCCCATGGCTTTGGTGGGCTCGGCATGATGGCCAGGTGGCCGCACCCCACAGAACGCGTTGCCAGCCTGGCCAGATAGAACCCTATCCACGGCGGCACAAACGGCCCCAGCCGCCCGCTGCGCGGCCTCAAAAGACCCGGTCGACACCACCGTATCAGCATCCAGAAATACCGGTGATCCGGACCCTGCTTGTTGAGCGGCCAAATCGATGGACCCGATATGAGATTGCGGATGCACGCGCAATATCTGGTCGTCTGACGCCAGCGGCGCATCCATCCGTTGCAGTGCATCAAAGTCAGGTGCGTCAAGCGTTGCCATGACAGCGCGCAGCCGGTCAGAATGTTCTGGATGGTTATCAGTGGTGTCGTGGTCGAGGCAGGCCGCGTGGGAGACGAATAAAGTCATAGTGTCCCCTTCCCCGCCTAGACCATAATTGGCGCGTCGTCACGTTTGTCATGTTCGTGGTGGTCGATCTTTGCCGCGTCCACGGTCTGGAACCGGTACATCCCGTTATCATCCAGGGTGCGGACAATCTTGTTGCGGTCCATCAGACAATGCAGATGGGCAAAACACTCACCCAGCGCCAACATCATCTGAAACGAATCCAGCTCGCGCTTGAACAGGACGCCCAGCAGTTCTGCGGCCATTTTGGGCTCAACACAGGCTTCTTCCAGGGCGTCCATTCGATCTTCATGGTGGTAGATCAAATAATCCAGGCGGTCATGCAACCCGTAAAAAGGTCGATTATGCGACGGCAACACAAAGGCCGTTGCCGGGATTGATTTGAACTTCTCATGCGATTCAAGCCAATATTTCATGGGGTTTTCTTCAGGTTCCATCGGGTGGACGCTGACATTTGATGTAATGCGCGGCAAAACCTGATCCCCAGAGAGCAAAATGTCCAAGTCTGCATTATACAGGCAAACATGTTCGGGCGAATGGCCAGACCCGGTAATGATCTGCCAGACACGGTCGCCAATCGTCATGGTTTCGCCATCGATCAGACGGCGATAACCCAGCGGCAGTGTACCTGTCATGGTGTGATAATTACCGAAACCCCGTTGGCGAATTTCATCCAGTATCTTTTGATCAATGCCGCCACGGACATAAAAGCGCAAAGCATCGTCTTGGAAACCCTCGCTGCGGTCCGCCATCAGGCCACGGGCATAGTAGAATTCTGTGCGACTGGTGTACAACTCGACACCCCAGCGGCGGCACAGCCAGCCTGCGTTACCGATATGGTCAGGGTGCATATGGGTGACGATGACGCGCTTGACCGGCTTGCCATCCAGCTCGCCCGCAAAGATGTCTTCCCAGATTTTCTGCACGCCTTCATCGCAGATGCCTGTATCGACAATGGTCCAACCATCGCCTTCATCCAGCAGATACAGATTGATGTGGTTCAGCGCAAAAGGCAGTGGCATTTGCAGCCATTTAATCCCCGGGGCGACTTCAATTGTCTTGCCGGGGGCTGGCGGTGTTTCGATGGGGTAGCGGAGATCCGCAAACATAGGGGTCCAATCTTCAGCAGGAAACTCAAGTGTGGCCCGCATCGTAGAGCCAAAAATTGAGGAAACCAACACCGAATCTGATGAAGACAATTGGACGATCGGGGCAGAACCTTTTAAACCCATAGACATGACCCAAGTGGCTAACAAAAAAGGGAAGATCGCAGCCCCGACCAGTCAGGCAATCAAGCGCGCAGCAGATATTCTGCGCGGTGGTGACCCTATTGGCTTGCCGACCGAGACTGTCTATGGGCTGGCGGCAGACGCGTGCAGTGATGATGCGGTCGCCAAAGTCTTTGCCCTCAAGCAACGACCGCAATTCAACCCGCTGATCATCCATGTGGCCTCCATCGAGATGGCGCAGACCCTGGTTCATATGTGTCCGCTGGCACGCCTGGTGGCCGAACACTTTTGGCCCGGTCCACTAACCATGGTGTTGCCACGCTTGCCCGACTGCCCGGTTTCGCTGCTGGCAAGCGCTGGCCTTGATACGCTGGCAATCCGCATCCCGGCCCACCCGGTGGCGCGCGCCCTGTTGGACGAGGTCGCCACACCCATTGCCGCGCCCAGCGCCAATCTGTCGGGCAATATCAGCCCGACCAAGGCACAACATGTTGCCGACCAGCTGGACATCAACATCATCCTCGACGGCGGCCCCTGCAAGGTGGGTTTGGAATCGACCATCCTGAAAGTTGACGACAATCAGCTGATCCTGTTGCGACCGGGCGGCATCGCTGTTGCGCACATAGAGCAAGCCATTGGTCACGCGGTCGACCCGCTGACAAATCCCGACAAGATCACGGCACCGGGGCAGATGATCGCGCATTATGCCCCCTCAAAGCCCATCCGGCTGGATGCCCTGGACGTCGCGGCCAGCGAAGGCCTGCTGGCATTCGGCAAGCCATTGCCAGGGGCCAAAATGGTGGCCAATTTGTCTGTCGGGGCCAATACAACAGAGGCCGCCGCCAATTTGTTTGCGATGATGCATGAATTGGACGCCAGCGATTGTGCCGCCATTGCCGTGATGCCCATCCCAGACGAAGGATTGGGACAAGCTATCAATGATCGACTGCAACGCGCCGCTGCCCCCAGGGATAAATCATGAGCCTGGACGCCATCAAAGAGCTGCTGGGTCCCGGCGGCTATATTGATGACCCCCAGGACATGGGCCCCTATGTGAGCGAACCCCGCGGTCGATGGCCCGGCACGACCCAATTGATCGCCCGCCCCAACAGTGTCGAGGACGTCTCGGCTATCGTAAAGATTTGCCAGGGCAGCCAGATCCCCATTGTGCCCCAGGGCGGCAATACCGGCCTGGCCGGGGGCAATACGCCGTTAGGCGACGAGATAGTGGTGTCTCTGTCTCGGCTAAACACAATCCGCGAGGTCGACGCGGCAGGTTTTTCCATGACGGTCGATGCGGGCTGTATTTTGGCAGACATTCAGGAGCAGGCGAATGATGCCAATCGCCTGTTTCCCCTCAGCCTGGCAGCAGAAGGTAGTTGCCAGATCGGCGGCAATCTGTCGACCAACGCAGGCGGCGTGCACGTGTTGCGCTATGGCTCGGCCCGCGATCTGGTGTTGGGATTGGAGGTCGTGTTGCCTGATGGGCGCATCTGGAACGGCCTGCGCAAACTACGCAAGGACAATACGGGTTATGACCTGAAGCAACTTTTTTTGGGCGCCGAAGGGACACTTGGCATCATTACCGGCGCTGTACTGAAACTGTTTCCCAAACCAAGACAGAAAGTAGTCGCGCTTGTTGGCCTGAGGGAATTGGAGAGCGTCGTTGCCCTGTTGTCCCTGGCCCAAGAAAGCCATGGCGAGGTTTTGAACGCGTTTGAGTTGATCCCCCGATTGGCCATCGATTTCGTGACGACCCACTTGCCAGACTGCACCGACCCCTTGGCAACACAGCATGCCTGGTATGCACTGATAGAATTGGCCACAGCCGATGACAACACCCCGCTGACACCTGTTCTGGAGAACCTGCTGGCCAAAGCCATCGATCTGCAGTTGGTCGAAGATGGCGTCATCGCCCAAAACGAGGCACAAGCAGCCAATATCTGGCGCTTGCGCGAAGAAATCTCTGACATTCAAAAACACGAAGGCGGCAGCATCAAACACGATGTGTCCGTCCCCGTGCAGATGATCCCGGCCTTTATCACAGAGGCCTCCCAAGCGGTCGAACAGGCCATACCGGGCATTCGACCTGTCCCGTTTGGACATATTGGCGACGGCAATATCCACTTCAACCTAACCCAGCCCAAAGGCGCAGCGACAGCGCCCTATCTGGATCAGTGGGAGGCGATCAACGAGATAGTGCACGATATTGTCGCGCGGTATGATGGCAGCTTCAGTGCAGAACACGGTATCGGGCGAGCAAAAGTGGATGAATTGCGCAAGTATAAAAGCCCGCTGGAATTGGAGCTGATGGCCAATCTGAAGAACAGCCTGGACCCCAACAACATTATGAACCCGGGGCGCATTCTGTCGGAGGACGACCTGTGAGCACATCCTTTGACCAATCGCGTTCTGGTTTTCGCCAATCACGCTCTGGCCCGCTGATCGCTTGCGCATTGGCCTATGCGGTCGCCTTCATCGCTGCTTGGTGGAGCCTGGGTCTGGTGCCAGATTGGGACCCGATCTGGGCGACTTTATTGGCCGATGTCGTCGGGACATTGGTGATCTTCGGGTTCGGCATGATCTTTCGAAATTCCAGCCTGTATGACCCCTATTGGAGCGTCATTCCCATTGTCATTGCCCTGTTTTGGCTGGCAACACCGGTAATCGCTGAGGTCAATATGACCCGCGGCATGCTGGCAACTTTGCTGGTGGCCCTGTGGGGTCTGCGCCTGACCTATAATTGCTTCAGGCGCTGGACCAATATGGCCCATGAGGATTTTCGCTATCAGGACTTCCGAAAGTCCTGGGGGAAATTCTACTTCGTGGTGGACCTGTTCGGCATTCAACTGATGCCGACAATCATGGTCTTTGCCGCCTGTCTGCCGCTTTATCCGGTGACTGCAGTGTCAAACACGCCGCTCAACATTCTGGACCTCGTCGCTGTGATCGTGACGCTTGGTGCCATCATCATCGAGACCGTCGCCGACCAGAATTTGCAGCAATATTTGAAGTCTGACCCGCCAGCCGGGTCTGTCTGCAAAGTCGGTCTATGGCAATATTCCCGCCACCCCAACTATTTCGGCGAAATCGGATTCTGGTGGGGGCTTTACCTGTTTGCCCTGGCCGCAGGCGCCGAATGGTGGTGGACCGGCGTTGGGGCCTTGGCGGTCAATTTGCTGTTCGTCTTCGTTTCGATCCCGATGATGGAAAAGCGCAAACGGATCAAACGCCCCAGCTACGACGAACAGGTAGCCGGGATATCGACATTGATCCCCTTACCGGCAAGGCAAGGCTGATGTTGGAAAAGCTGAAGAAACACCTGAAAGTGTTCGCCATGGCCGTGATATTCGGCCTGAGTGCTTACGTTGTCATCCAAATGATGGTTTCCCTATCCCGTTGGGCGGGATACAGTTTTTAGGCCTTAGCCTTCGTTGGTCAGCAGCGAGACACCCAGCAGGGCGCGGCGTTTTAGCCACGCACTGGGGCGGTAACGCGGGTCACCATAAAAGTCGAACATGGCCTGTGAAATCGCCAAAATCTTGTCGGCGCCAACAAAGTCACCATAGGCCAGTGGGCCGCGCGGATAGCCGAGGCCAAGCTCGACCGCCGGGTCGATATCTTCAGTCGAGGCAATGCGCTGTTGGGCGATTTCACACCCGATATTGACGATGGCCGCAATGATCCGCTGGGCAATAAAGCCAGGGCTGTCGTGGATGACGGTGACAGGCACGGCATCTTTGCCCAACAGGCCCCACGCGGCATCGCGCATAGCCGGTGTGGTCACGGGCGTGGTCATCAATGTCCGGCGCGACTTCAGGCCAAACAATGGATCGATGGCCACAACGTTTTCGGCATTCAGGCCCAGCTCCAATGCCGTGGTGGTGGCGTCTTTACCAATGGGTGTGACGATCACCAGACTGTCGGCCCCTGGGGTTGCGCTGTCATCGATGGCAACGCCATTGGCCTTGGCCAGATCGGTGATGATGTCTGCCACTTCAGCAGTTGCGTGCACCACAGACACTGCGGCAGGCAACGCATCGGGCGACGGTGCTTCGGGCACCGGCACGCGCTTGTTGTCTTCATACGCATAGAAACCCGAGCCGTTTTTGCGGCCATAAAGACCAGCGGCAATCCGCTGATTGACCAGCGCATTGGGGCGATAGCGGGCTTCTTGATAAAATTGGTTGTAAATGCTGTCCATCACTGCGCCGGAAACATCAAGACCTGTGAGGTCCAGCAGCTCGAACGGCCCCATGCGGAAACCACCGGCATCGCGCATGACGTCGTCTACCGGCAGGTAATCAGTTATACCTTCCGAGACAATACGGAAGGCCTCGGTGCCATAGGCACGACCCGCGTGGTTCACAAGGAAGCCAGGCGTGTCGATCGCGACAACGGGGCGATGGCCCATGGCCTTGGCAAAATCGGAAAGCTTTTGCACGACTTCATCGGTGGTGCGGACAGCCTGGACAATTTCGACAACCTTCATCAACGGTACGGGGTTGAAGAAGTGGAACCCGGCAACGCGCTCCGGGTGCTCACAAGCTGACGCGATGGCTGCCACAACGAGGGACGATGTATTGGACGCCAAAACGCAGTCGGGCCGCACGACCTTATCCAGATCGCCAAAGACCTGCTGCTTGACGTCTAGGTTCTCCAAAATGGCTTCGACGACGATGTCGCAATCGGCATAGCCTTCGATGCTGTCGATGATGGTCAAATTGCCAACATAGGTGTCGGCCTCGGCCTCGGTGATATTGCCTTTTTCGGCATTGCGGCGAATCATCCGTTCAATGAACTTGGCCGCATCAGCACACGCCTCGGCGTTTGCGTCCCACAGTTTAACGGGATAGCCGCCGGACAGGGCGATTTGCACAATACCACGGCCCATGGCCCCGGCGCCCATGACGCCAATAATGTCGGTCTGAGAGGTCACATCTTCACCTTTTCGATAGAATCAATCATGGCCGGACAGGTAGCACAATCTGCGTGTTAACTGCCACCGGTAACTGGCCAGATTTGCCCTGTTACCCAGCTGGACGCCGGGCTGGCCAGATACTGCACCGCCGCCCCGATATCGCTGGGCTGCCCCAACTTGCCGAGCGGAATCTGGAACGCCTGAACCATGCCAGGCAAGTCTTCTTCCGTAATCTGCAATGCCTTCATCGAGATTTCGGTGGGGATAAACCCAGGCGCAATCGTATTGACCCGGATATCTGGCCCCAATTCGTGGGCAAATGTGGCGGTCAGGCTGTGCACACCCGCTTTGGCCGCGGCATAGTGGCCCGACCCCGGCACCGGCCCCCAGGCCGCGCGGGACGAGATATTGATGATGCTGCCGCCTTCCGTCATGCGCTTTGAGGCAACAACGGTGGCCACAAACACAGCGGTCAGGTTCAGATTGATCGAATTCTGCCAGTGTTCCATGGGGATTTCGGTCAGTGGCGCGATCAGGCTGGCACCACCGGCGTTGTTGACCCACACAGTCAGCTTGCCAAATTCTGATACGGCCTTGTCTGCCAGTGCCTCGACCGCCTCGCGGTCAGTGACATCTGTGGCCACAGCGATGGCCCGGCCACCGGCAGCATTGATATCGTCTGCCACTTTTTGCACTTCGTTTTCACGACGGGCCGCCAGCACCACAGCAGCACCCGCTTCGGCCAGTGAATGGGCGATGCCTTCGCCGATCCCGCGCCCCGCCCCGGTGATGACCGCGACCCCATCATTGAGTAGAAATTTTTCCATTATTGCCATTGGTTCTGTCCCTTTATTCGAATCTCTGTGGACGCAGCTTAGCCGCTGACGGCGCTGCCTCCCAGTCCGAAATCACCTGATTATATGGGCATTAAAGGCCTGACTACATGGGCATTAAGGCTTGACTACATGCGCATTAAGGCCTGACTACATGGGCATTAAAGGAAGAGCACGACGTTTGGTTGCCTCGCACAAAAACGCCCAGCTTTCGCGGTGTAGGTCTGCCAGGGCCTGATCATCTGTGCCTTCCAATGAGGCCTGCAGGTCGATCAACAGGGCGCGAAGGGCATCCCCTGCTTCGTTCAGATCGCTAATGCGCAGGGACTTGTCTGCACTGGCGCCGGCCTCCAGCAGTCTGTCAGCCAAAGACTGATCCAGAACAATTTGGGCTGCCATGGCAAATAATTCACGCATTGCGTCGTTCTCCCAGACGCGCAAATCGGCCCCGCGATCATGGTCGACGGCACTGAACATATTCAACAGCGCATATGTCCGCAAAGTCGCGGCATCGTAATCATTGGGTTGGTTGCTGGCCAGATCGCCCGCCAACTTTTGGGCGGACTGCAGCAGATATTGTCCAACTTCTGGTCGCATTGCGTTAACCCTCCATGCCTAAGAGTTTCGGCATTTTTTCAGCCAACACCTGATTGTGGATATCGGTACAGACCAGGCTGGAAAAAGCGAGGACTGCATCTTTGTTGTCGCTCTTTTCATAGGTTTCGCCAGCCGTGATCCATATAGCCAAGCCTTTGACTTGTGAAAATAATTCCCACCAGTGCAGGGCAACATTATCCACCGTCAGGCCACTGGCCTGTTCCCAAATGGTGATCGCTTCTTCGCGCGATATCATCAGGCCCGGTCTGTCCCGGTTAAACCAGCACCACATGGGGTCAATGGCCCAGGCGATGTCTTCCAGCGGGTCGCCCAGATGCACCATTTCCCAATCCAGCAAGGCCAAAATGTCGCCGGCCCCATCATGCAGAAAATTGCCCGTCCGATAGTCGCCATGCACCACCGTGACCTGCGCAGGCGGTGGCGGTGGATTGGCGCGCAACCAGCGAATGGCGGCCCGCACCAGCGGCTGGGGTTCCAGTTCATGCCTATCGATTTCATTTTCCCAATAGTCGAGCTCGCGCGACCAGCATTCATTGGGGGCCACAGCCGGCAAAACACCGGCCAAAGCCAACACAGCGTCCTGGTTTGCCGCAATATCCCCAAGATATCGCCAGAAACT
>SMVA01130695.1_pt1 | contig 22315 bp, 36 predicted proteins | sample 2456451 | NCBI WGS metagenome assembly SMVA01 (sample SAMN11095933, study PRJNA526329) | marine sediment metagenome | biome: Marine sediment; feature: Surficial sediment; material: Deep marine sediment; isolation source: Hadal surficial sediment | place: Pacific Ocean | collected 2014-05 | depth... | reverse complement strand
TTTTGCGGCCATTAAGGCTGTGCCAGCTCCGCTTGAATCTCCTGTCATAAAAGAAATAAGTATATCGAGCGACTTATCTTTAATCAATATCTTAGTCATGTGTCTTTGTTCTATATGCTGTATTTCATGTGCCATTACTCCCGCCAATTCCTCAGGTCTTTTGGACTTTTCAATTAGCCCCCTGAATATTATTATGTCTCCGCCTGGTAGAGCAAAAGCGTTTACCATATTATGATCTAAGATGGTTAGATTATATTGATAATTAGTCTTATGGAGTGTATCAACAAGCTGGTCTTTTATTTGATATATCTTATCAGTCAACTCTTTTTCTTCGCATATACCAAATTGTGCAGTGAAATATTCCTTGTAGTTTTGCCCAAGCTTCTTTTCCCAAGAAACTGGTATTTTTTGAGCAATAGATTCACTCAATGAAGGCAGAAGCCATTTATAAATAACGACTACTATCAGGACCGAAGCAATAGACAAATAAAAAATAGTTTTGAGCCACTTTGATCTGGTAGCAGAGATCTGAAATTTGGTTTGAAAATCAGGTGATATCTGTTTTAGTGATTTAATGAATGAGACGTCTTTTATAATTAGTATCTCTGGGATGTCGTCGCCTTTTTCAAGCTTTACTTCCTTGTCGGCATATATATCATTTGATTGGTTAATTTCTGAAAGGTCCCACCAAAAATAGGTATCGACTTTTAATTTTTGAATTTTAAGCCCATCTCTTGTAATGGTTACATTGACTTCATGCTTGATGGGATTAATACCATCAAAATAAAAACCTAGATACTGGGTCTTATAAGAAGAATCTTCATTCATATCATAACTATATACCTAAATCCATACCAACCAAATCAATGTCGAAGGCATCGGCTATTCCTTCACCAACTGCAGAAGGTGATTTTGCATCCTGCATGATTGCTTGGAAATCTAATTCACCATCAAGGTATAAATTATCAAATATAAATCTTGTTTCTCTAATAACCGCATATGGATAGCCTAAGCCTAAAGTAAAAACTATTAACAATAAATTTGTAAGCTTTAGCCATAATAAAGGTCTGCCCTGAATTGTTGATCTGAATCTTATATTTTTAAAATAAGTATGCGACCAGTAATATCTATGCCTTTCTGCGGCAAACCAAAACCAATATATTCCAAATGTAAAAAGTGATAAAACAATTGCTAACAAAAACTTTTTAAAAAGATCAGAAGATTTTCCATCAAATCCAAATTTGGTATCGCCAAAGTAGGTATGATTTATATGATAATCCCTAGTTTGAAAATGCAAATAATAGTAATAAATTCCAAAGGTTAAAGAGATTAAAATAAGACCCGGCACATATATTCTCATAAACTCTTTTATCTTGCCGCGAAAGGAAAATCGTATTCCCCGCCATGAAGTCCTGCTGTATCTAAACCTCTGAGTTAAAACTAAAGCTATCGGAGTAACAAGAAGAATGATAAGATATATAGTAATTCCTACTATAAATCTTGTAGCATCCCCAGGATACAGTATCTCTAAATACTGAATACCAATTACGATCAAAACAAATGGTATTACCTTGAGCCAGGCAAATAAAAGCTCAAGCCCAGTTGCATGATAATCAAAACTATCACCATCAAATTCAGTTTGATTATACAAATATCTTCTCTCTTTTATTCTTGCCCAAAAATAATAGATGAGAAAGGTAACTATAGTAAGGAGTATATTAATAATGAAAATACCAAAGTAAGTACTGCCTTTTCCGCGAAAATTGAATTTATGCGACGAACCGCTTTCAGCAGATAATTCCCCATCTCCTATTCTTCCACCTTCCATATCGCCCTGAGCAGCTTGTCTACCATCTGATGCCTGCTCAGATTCTTTTGAGTAACCAGGGTCAGTCAATCCAATTGGCGTTTCTGAAACATTGAGTATCTGAGTAGCATCACCATCGATATTACGGCGTCTTATAGCTTCACTTGCTTTCAGCATTTCAGCTTTTTGTTTTGCAACCAGGCTGTCTGTATCTATTACTTCAGTTATTTCACTTACAGGTTTTTTAATACGCGGTTTTGGTTTATTTTTTATAGTATTGTTAATTTCTCTTATGTCATTTCGAATCTCTTGTTTTTCTTCTTCTTTGCTTTTAACTACTTCTGCATTTCTTTTATAAATAGGTTTGGTAACAGACTCTCCGGCTTTTAAGTTATAGCCACACCTGCATATATTCCACGAATTCGGGACACTGGAATTACAATTTGGACATTTCATTTAATATGCTCCGTTACTACAAAAGTATTATCTATAAATTTAATACCTATTTGTTGTTTTTAATCAAGTAGAAAAATTAATTTATGATTAAATTATTCAAAATAAGTTTCAAAAATACTAAAACTTTATATACTACCAAAATTTAATTCAATAAAAATAACAACAATAAAGACAATGGAATTAATTAATATAATAGCAATAATAATCTCAATATCCTCGGCTTTTAGCTACATCAACTACCGGTTCATAAAACTTCCCACCACAATCGGGGTTTTAATAATAGCAATAATCTGTTCGTTAATCTTAATTGCAATTAGCAGTTTAGGATATATCCAATTTGAAAATAGTGCGGAATTGGTCATATCCAACATTGATTTTGATCAAACACTTATGCATGGAATGTTGAGTTTTCTACTTTTTGCAGGAGCGCTCCACGTAAACATAGACGATCTTGCAAAACAAAAGTGGGTAATAATCAGTCTTGCAAGCATAGGCTTGGTATTTTCTACTTTTTTAATCGGCAGCTTCACATGGATTATATTTAATCTATTAAACGTTGATTTAGATTACATCTACTGCCTAGTTTTTGGAGCGCTTATCTCTCCTACTGACCCTATTGCTGTTTTAGGTATATTGAAAAAAGCAGGAATCCCTAAGTCACTAGAAACTAAGGTTGTAGGAGAGTCTCTTTTTAACGATGGCATTGGGATAGTCGTATTTCTAGTTCTGATTGAAATAGCCTTTTCGGGCCACAAATTTGATCTATCAAGTGTTTTAGTACTTTTTCTTAGTGAAACTGTAGGTGGAGCGGTTTTTGGTTTTGTTATAGGTTGGATTGTTTATAAACTTTTAAAAACAGTGGACAACTATCATGTAGAAATCCTAATGACCCTCGCTTTAGTAATGGGTGGTTATACGCTTGCAATATATCTTCATCTATCAGGCCCTATAGCAATTGTTGTTGCTGGACTTCTTATTGGAAACAGGGGGCGTATTTTAGCAATGTCTGATAAGACAAGAGACAACCTTGATACTTTTTGGGAACTGATCGATGAAATTTTAAACGTTATTCTATTTGTGCTAATAGGGCTGGAAATACTGATTATAAGCTTCTCTATCAACTATATATACGCCTCTTTGTTAATTATTCCCGTAATACTTTTTTCCAGGTTTATAACAGTGTTCATACCTGTAACAATTTTGAAGTATTTAAGAGATTTTAGCCCAAATGCTATCAAGATTATGACCTGGGGCGCTCTTAGAGGCGGTATATCAGTAGCACTTGCACTGTCCATTCCAGCAGGCACAGAAAGAGAAATAATCGTTTCAATTACATATATAGTTGTAGTATTTTCTATAATTGTACAGGGACTTACTATAAGCAGACTAACTTAAATATAAGATTAAGATCATCTTTCGGTTTAGTTCTTAGGCGTTGTATTACCAGTAACTTCAAAACCCATCTCGTCCATATTTCTTCTTAACTTTAGAAACACTTCAAGAGCTGCAATCTCTTCAGTATTAAAAAAATAGCGAGACTTATCCAAGATTATTTCATCAAGCTCTTCCCTTTCATCTAAATATCTATTAATCTTTGCCCTATCGGCTTCAGAAAATTCATCGGCATTCTTTAATTCAGGCAATTGCAGTTCATCAGAAAAATCAAAATCTTCAGCTTCGTTTATTATCAGATCAAGCAAACTATCTTCCTGCTCCTGATCTATAAAAATCTCTTTTTGTGTCAGATGATTTTTGAAATCTAAAATCCAGTTTCTGTATTGTAGTGATAAATTATAATATTCAAACAAATCGAATTCATCATCTTCAAAAAAATCTCTTAAGTTTTTATCAGCATTTACAATAATATCATTAAATTTCTTTTCATTGTCTGCAATTTGCTGTTTTGTCATATCACCCTTTAGCAGAGATACTATAATTTCTAAGTTGACCATTTGTTTATCCACCAGCAGATCCTTTAGCTCATCTATTTCAGTATCGTTTAGATTAATTTCATTAAAGAAATCTTTATATGTTTCATTAATTATTATTCTTTGCTGTTCTCTATAAAGCCTTCTGCCTTTAGGATCATCAATAAATTTGAAGAAATCCTTTCCAATTTGATCCGAAAAGATTTGATCAGATATAGCTATACTAAGATCGGCAAACCTGTTTATAAGGCTTTTCTGCTGCCCCTCCAACAGCCCTACTCTCTCATCAATCTCTGATTTCTTTTGTGCAATTTCCTGATCCAGGAGCTCTAAGTCTTCTTGATATATTTTTACTCTCTGGCCCTGATAATACAATAAATAACCCAAAATCACTATAACTATAATGATAATAGGTACAGCAATCTTTCTATAATTATCAATTATATTTTTCAACATATCTAAAACTTGATTCATAGACAGTAATTATTGATTACCGATTTCAGAGCAAAGCGGAATAATGATCCAGCCCATTATATATGCAATTAAAATTGGAAATAGAGCTGTGGCAAGACATATAAATACAAATGCAAGTCTTACTAATGTGGGATCGATATTAAACATCTCCCCCAGTCCTCCGCAAATCCCTGCTACCATCTTATTTTTATCCGATCTGTAAAGTCTTTTCATATACAGTTTAGTCTATTGTCTTTTGAGCGCTAAGTTTCAACATATAATCACCGGAGAGCAAATCTTGTGCACGTAGAAGATGTGATAAATAATTTATTGTGGGTTTTAGAGTATCTGCTGTCTTATGAGCCTGGGCTATATAAACATGGGCCATGTGATCTATTCCGTCAGTTAATCGTACGCTAAACAATCTTCTGTCATACTCAAAAGGATATTGTTCATATTTATCCAGGTTTTCTAAACCCTCTTTAGTTATTTCATATAATACACCTTCAACAAGACCACTATCTTCTCTAACTATATTAGCATATCCTTGTCCAGTTAACTGGGTAGAAGTTTTATTGAATTTAAGATTATAACCGAACAGACAAGCTTTTAGCCTGTTTGAAAATGCAACTCCTCTTGCTTCCATTCTTTTTATATTCATATTGGAGCCATATGCAAAATATTTCATTTCTTAATTCTTCTTCTGCTTTTATAGATTAAGCCGCATAAAAATCCGAAAAAGAAAACAACCAGAATTACTAAAATCCTTGGTACTGAAAATTTCCAGAATAAAAAACTAAGTTCAACAGTCTCATAATTCTGCAAACAGATTATTGTAATTATACATCCAAGAACTATTCCACCTATTACTTTTAAACTCATAAACTTAGAACTAAAATATCAAGTGAATTAATTATAAATTATTTAATTAAATAAATACACCTTTTTTACAAGTATCTATTTATTAAAAGCAATTTCAATACTTAAGTCAGATAATATAGTACAAATTGTTCATTAAAAGAAACTCAGATTTATTTATGTTCTAATTCCATTATTTGCCAAATGCCTCGAGAATATTTTTTTGAAATATTTCAACCAACTCAAAATCTATAAAGTAATGCGGGGCGCTTAATATTGGAAGGTCTATATACTTTTTATACTGTTTGATTTTCTTCCTGCAATCATCCGCATTCCCAACTACAGCAAATGTATCGACCATATCGTCTGTAACACTACTGATCATGGTTTGTATATCTTTTTTAAAATATGCATCTCTTATCTTTTTGCACCGGTTTTCAAATCCATGCAGTTTAAAAGGTGGTTCATAAGTCCTTACGGTTGCATAAAAGGCAATTGTTGCGCGTGCTGCTTCAAAAGCTTCTTTTTTATCATCCGACACTGCACACGTAATTATAGATGAAATAGTAAAATCCTTTTTGTTTCTGCCAGATTTATCCAGACCTTTCTTAATACTGTTAATTGTTATCTCAGATAAATATTTTTTTGAACACACCACATGCCCTAAATAACCATCAGCAACTTCTCCCGATGCCTGGGTCATCTGTTTTCCTATACCCGCCAAAAATACAGGGATATTTTCTCTTACCGGTTTAAAAGCTCTGTAATACCCTTTTGTATTTATATTAAAATACTTACCCTTAAATACAAAATCTTCATTTAGATGAGATTTTAGAACTATATTCTTAATAATATGGATACATTCTTTAATCTTTACAACTGGCTTTCCATGCTCAACCCCGTGCCACATCTCATTTGTACGCTTTGCACCCGAGCCAAGACCTAGAATTAAACGTCCATTGCTGATTTCATCAATATCCATTGAAGTTATTGCAGTTATAAAAGGGCTTCTTATAAATGCCAGCGCAACCGCAGTGCCAAGTTTAATCTTTTTAGTGGCCCCGGCTGCAATACTCAATTGTTGAAAAGAAGTTCTGTAAAGCTCTGTTGTCCAAACTGAATGAAAATTATGGTTTTCTGCCTGGCTGGCAAGACGGGCAAGATCCGAAATTCTATGTGCATCCAATATCAGACCTATGCCATTCATTTTATGAAAGGAAGTAAACTAAATCGTCTATAAAATAGTCGTATAGTAATATTATTAAGATTTATTCTTTTTTATCTGAAGATTCTTCTTCAGTTTTTTCTTCTTTATCTTCTGTTACTTCTTTAGGTGTATCATCTGATTCAGATTTGGCCTCAGGCTCCTTGGCAGATTCTTCAGAATCTGCTTGCTGTTCAGACCCAGGCTCAGCTTCAGATTCATCTGCTTTGCTTTGTGTTTCAGTTTGTGGTTCTGTTTCCGTCTTAGCTTCTGTTTGTTCCGTATTTTCCTCTGGTGTTGGATCTTCAGCTGAAGCTTCTACCACTTCTTTAGCTTCTTCTACTTTATCGTCATCTTCGCTCTTAGCTCCTACCTCAGATTGCTCTTCCTTGGTTTCGTGTTTTACTTCTTCAGCATTTTCAGTCTTAGCTTGGGTTTCATCTGTTTTTTCTTCCAATTCACTTAAACCCAATTCCTCTGCCGATTCTTTCTTTGTACTTTTAGCTGTTGGTTCTGAAGCTACAGAATCTTCTTTTTTCTTTTTAGCTCTGCTTGGTCTTTTCTTCTTAGGTTTGTATTCTTCGGCAATGAGTTCAATGAGTGAGATTGGAGCATTATCCCCTGCTCTTACACCTAATTTGACTATTCTGGTATATCCGCCGGGCCTTTCTTTAAACCTACTGGCAAGCTCGTCAAATAATTTTTTCAAGACATCTTTATCTCTGACAAAGGTAGCTGCCATACGTCTTGCTTGCAATGTCCCTTTCTTTGCAATGGTTATATATTTTTCAGCAACTCTCCTGAGTTCCTTTGCTCTGGTATCAGTAGTTTTGATCCTTTCATGTCTAAACAGGTCAGTAACCATATTCCTAAACATAGATCTTCTATGCTTAGTTTTAACGCCCAGTTTTCTTCCAATTCTTTTGTGTCTCATATTAATTATTGCTCCACTTTAATTCTCAAAAACTAAAAATATTATGAACTTTCCACGGTTTCAAGTTTTTTTAGTTTTTCGGACTCAAATGCTTCAACATCTATAACTGAACCAAGTGACAGTTCCATTTCCTCAATCCTTTCTCTTATTTCAAGCAAAGACCTTTTGCCAAAATTCTCCAAGTTCAGAAGATCATCCTCTGACTTCTGTATTAATTCACCTACGTAAGTTATCTCTGCTTTACGAAGACAATTAAGTGACCTCGCTGATAAATCCATATCTTCAATTGTAGTGAATAGAATCTCTTCTGTGCCGCTTATTTCCTTATCATCCTCGACTTCAACTATTGCATCTACTTCTTCTTCATCGAAATTAATAAATACTGTTAGTTGTTCTTTTATAATCTTAGCCGCGTAAGCAACAGCATCTTCTGGAATTACAGTTCCATTGGTCCATATTTCAAGATTTAACTTTTCATAATCAGTCCTTCTTCCTACCCTGGCATTGGTTATTGAATAATTAACCTTTCTTACCGGTGAGTAAATTGCGTCTAAAGGTATTAACCCAATCGAGGTTTGTATGTCTCCCCTGCTTTCTACAGCTTCATATCCATAACCAACCTCAACTGTCATCTCCATTTCAAGTTTGGATCCTTCAGATAAAGTAGCGATATGGTGGTCTGGGTTTAGTACATCTACCTGGTGAGTTGTGATTATATCTCCAGCAGTTACATCGCACTCACCCATAGCGCTTATCGTTATTGTTTGTTTTTCAAATGTATGAACTTTAAGCTGTAATCCTTTCAAATTTAGTATGATTTGAGTAACATCCTCTTTTACACCCGGTATTGTAGAAAATTCGTGAAGAACTCCTTCAACCTTGATTGAAGTAATTGCAGGTCCTTTTATCGATGATAGTAAAACCCTTCTTAAAGCATTACCAAGAGTAATGCCATAACCCTTTTCCAGGGGCTCACATATAAACTTTCCATAATATTCGGTAGACGATTTTTCGTCTATCACAACCCTTTTAGGTTTAATTAAATCCTGCCAATTTAGTTGAAGATCCTTCACTTTCCTTCCTCCGTTTCTCTTTTTTTTGTTAGGAAGATATAAATTTATATTTATACTCTTGAATAAAATTCCACTATAAGCTGTTCTTCAATAGGAATAGTAACATCCTGTCTTTCTGGAAGTCTTTTTACAGTTCCTACCAGTTTTTCCTGATCCAGCTCCAGCCACTCAGGAAATCCTCTTCTGGACAGACCTTCTAAAGATTGTAAGATTCTGCCAACTTTTCTGCTTTTTTCTGATACAGCAATTGCATCATCAACCTTTAATTGGTAAGAAGGTATATCAACTTTACTGTTGTTTACCATAAAGTGTCCATGTCTAACCATAATTCTTGCTTCTTTTCTAGAACTTGAAAAACCCAGTTTATAAACTACATTATCGAGTCTTCTCTCTAAAAGTGATATCAACAGGCTGCCAGTTACACCCTTTTTACTTGCAGCAGTTTCAAAATATCTACTAAACTGCTTTTCAGAAAGACCATACATCCTTTTAGCTTTCTGTTTTTCTCTAAGCCTAATGCCATATTCTGAAAATTTTTGACGCCGCAAACCATGATCACCTGGGGTTTGCTCAGGTCTCTTATCTACTGAGCATTTTTCACTGAAACACCTGTCCCCTTTTAAAAACAGCTTCATGCCTTCCCTTCTACAAAACCTGCATACTGAACCTATATATCTAGACACTCTTGCTCATGCCTCCTTTTAGTTTCATTGAACATTCATGCAACTTAAACACGTCTTTTCCCCGGCGGTCTGCACCCATTATGCGGTATTGGTGTGACATCCTTAATCATTGTTATTTTTATTCCTGCTCCCTGAATTGACCTCATTGCAGGCTCTCTTCCGGGGCCAGGCCCTTTAATATGTATTGATACGCTTTTAAGTCCCATGGCAATCGCTTTTTTGGCAGCATCGTCAGATGCAATTTGAGCTGCAAAAGGAGTACCCTTTCTTGTACCCTTAAAACCCTTTGCACCACCACTGGACCAGGCTACAACATTGCCGGCCTTATCACTAATGCTAACTACAGTGTTGTTAAATGTAGCCTGTATGTGAACTATGCCCTCTTCTAAAAACTTTTTACTTTTCTTTGTAGTTTTCTTTTTAGCCAACTTAACCCCTCCTTAATTAGCCTTTAACCTTCTTTTTCTTAGCAATAGCGGTTCCTTTCCTACCCTTCCTGGTCCTCGCATTTGACTGGGTCTTCTGACCCCTTACAGGTAAATTCGATCTGTGCCTGATACCCCTGTAACATCCGATCTCCACGAGTCTCTTTATATTGTTCTGAACCTCTCTGCGCAAATCACCTTCTACTATAAAGTTAGAGTCAATGATGTCTCTAATTCCAGCAATGTCCTGCTCAGATAATTCTGAGCTTTTAGTATTTAAACCAATCCCAGCTTCAGTCAATATTTTCTTTGAAATATCTTTACCTACTCCATATATATATTGAAGACTTATCTCTATTCTTTTATTATCAGGTATATCAACTCCGGCTATTCTAGGCATAAATTACCTCCTACCCTTGTTTCTGTTTGTGTCTTTTATTTACACAGATTACTCTCACCGTGCCTTTTCTTCTAATAACTTTACACTTATCGCAAATTTTCTTTACTGATGCTCTTATTTTCATAATTGAAAAAACACCTCCAAACCTATTTCTTAAGTCTGTATGTGATCCTCCCTTTTGTTAAATCATAAGGAGAAATCTCCAATTTTACTTTATCTCCCGGTAAAATTCTAATAAATCTTGTTCTCATCTTACCCGAAACATATGCCAATATAATATGGCCACCCTCAATTTCTACCCTAAACATAGCATTTGGCAGTGCCTCAACTACTGTACCCTCAAACTCTAATCTTTCCTCTTTGGCCATATTTAAATTACCCCGAACTCTGTAAGAATATCAGGTCCGTTTTCTGTAATTGCTACTGTATGCTCAAAATGAGCAGATAGTTCTCCGTCAACTGTTACCGCTGTCCAGCCATCTTTTAATATTTTTACATCTGGACTGCCAATATTCACCATAGGCTCAATTGCTATTACCATCCCTGGTTTTAGCTTTCCCCCCTTACTCCAACCACTATTCTTTGGAACAAAATTTGGCACCTGAGGATCTTCATGCAAACTAGCACCTATTCCGTGACCAACAAAAGTCCTTACAATTGAGTAGCCATTTTGTTCAACGTGATCCTGAATAGCGGATGATATGTCAAATAGATTATTTTTGGGTTTTGCCTGTTCTATTCCTTTATATAACGATTCCCTTGTAATTTTCAGTAGGTTTAAGGTTCTATCGTCAACTTCTCCAATTGCCGTAGTAATAGCTGAATCTCCATAATAACCATCTTTATATATTCCAAAATCCATTCCTAATATATCACCATCTTTAACAATCTTTTTCTTAGAAGGTATCCCGTGGACTACCTCTTGATTCATAGCAAAGCAAACAGATCCAGGATAGTCTCTATAACCCTTAAAAGCAGGCCTTGCACCATTTTTTTTTGCCATGTCCTCTGCTATTTTATCTAACTCATAGGTTGAAATACCTGGCTCCACTTTCTCTGAGAGTCTCATAAGTATATCTACAACAATACTGCACGATGATCTTATTTTTTCTATTTCTTCTTTATTTTTCAACACTATCATATGAAATCTAGCCTATTGCTTCAACTATTCTGCTAAAAACCTCTTCAACACTACCTATACCATCAACTTCACTGAGCTTACCTTTATCTTCATAATATCCCCTCAGTGGTTCTGTTTGATTTCTGTATACTTGCAGCCTGTTTTGTACCACTTGCTCAGTATCATCTGACCTTCCTTCTTCTTGCTGTCTTTTCAGTATTCTGCTTACTATTTCACTGTCTTCAACTTCCACTGAAACCACTGACGCTATTTCCATCCCTTCAGCACTTAGCATACTGTCAAGTGCATCAGCCTGAGGAAGTGTCCTTGGAAAACCATCGAGCAAAAAACCATTCCTGCAGTCCTGCTCTTTAATCCTGTCCTTTATTATTCCGATTACCAAATCATCAGGAACAAGCTCACCTTTATCCATGTACTCTTTTGCCTTAAGTCCAAGCTCTGTGCCGTTTTTTAAAGCCGAGCGCAGAATATCACCTGTAGAAATATGAACAACTCCATATTTATCTGATATTTTTAGAGCTTGCGTACCTTTTCCAGCACCCGGAGGACCAAATATAATTAAATTCATTTTATTTTATAATATATTCCCTGCATTTTACTTGTTTGCTAATACCTCTTTGGTCCTTTCATTCCCTTTTTCTTTACAAGTCCTTCATAATTGTGACTAATGAGAAATGACTCAATTTGCTGCACAGTATCAAGTGTTACCCCTATAACAATAAGAAGTGAAGTTCCTCCAAAGAAAAATGGAACATTAAATGGTTCTTCTCTTAGCATCGATGGCATGATGCAAACAACAGTTATATATATAGCGCCAATAAACGTTAGCCTGCTTAGAATTTTATCAATATACTGAGCCGTTTTCTTACCAGGCCTAATTCCTGGAACAAATCCCCCGTTCTTTTTCAAGTTATCAGCCAAGTCATCAGGATTATAAATTATTGCAGTATAAAAATAAGCAAAGAATATTATTAGAGCTCCGTAAATGAAATTATAAATAAAACCGTTGTCTAAAATTAATGACGCTATCTCCTGCAAGGATGGAATTTGCACAAACTGCAGAATTGTAGCGGGAAAAAACAGTAAAGATGAAGCAAATATTGGAGGAATAACTCCTGCAGTATTAACCTTAAGCGGGAGATAAGAAGACTGTCCTCCGTAAACTTTCCTGCCAACTACTCTCCTTGGATACTGTACAGGTATTTTCCTAAAAGACCTTTCTACAAATACAATTGCCGCAACAATACACGCTAAGAAAATAAATAAAATAAGTACTCCAAAAATAGTCATTTCACCAGTTCTAACAAATCTTACAAGGTCCCAAAAAGCCCCGGGAACCGATGTAATAATAGAAGCTGCTATTATAAGCGATATACCGTTTCCAATACCTCTTTCTGATATCTGTTCACCAATCCACATCACTAACATAGAGCCTGCCGTAAGAGTCAAAATAGTAGTTACTGTAAATGAAAATCCCGGGTTGCTGACTACATCTCCCAGTTGACCGCTTTGAAGCGCTGCAGATAACATTCCGCCCTGCACAAAGCAGATTAGAATTGTGCCATATCTTGAGTATTGATTGATTTTCCTTCTACCGGCTTCACCTTCTTTCTGCATTGCCTCTAAAGTAGGAAAGGCTTTTACAAGAAGCGACATAATAATAGAGGAAGTAATATAGGGCATGACCCCGAGTGCAAATATAGAAGCCCTTTCAAGCGCTCCGCCTGAAAACAGGTTGAGCATATCAAATATGGTTCCTTGGGCCTGATCAAATATATTTAGAATCTGCTCAGAATCAACGCCAGGAATTGGAACAAACACTCCAAGCCTGTAAACAACCAGCATGAAGGCAGCAAACATAAGCCTTCTATTTAATTCTGGGATTTTGGGAAGTGCCGATAAACTTTTATTCATATTATTTCTATAGAGCCACCCTGCTTTTCTATTTTTTCTTTCGCACTTGCGCTAAATCCATTTGCTTTTATGTTAAGGCTTTTGCTTAAATCGCCGTTTCCAAGTATTTTCACCGGACTCTTACCGCTTACAAGCCCTTTTTCTTGTAAATTTTCCAGGGTTATGTCTCCACTTTCAAAAACGTCTAATTTGCCAACATTCACGATATCGTATTCGATTTTATTAAAGTTATTAAAACCCCTTTTTGGCACCCTCATCTTAAGAGGAGTTTGACCACCTTCAAACCACAGGTGGACGCTTCTTCCGGATCTAGAACGCTGCCCTTTGTGGCCTTTTCCACTGGTTTTGCCCTGAGAACCCGGCCCACGACCTATTCTTTTCTTGTTTTTCTTTGATCCCTCAGTTGGTTTTAAACTACTTAACATACACAAATCTCCATTTGCACAAATTAGAATAATTAAACTTAAAGCTTATAAAAATCTATCTGCCAGTAGGTATATCTAAATCACTTAGCTGTTTATCCCTAATTGCAGCGACTTCATCTGCCATACTCAAAGATGAAAGTCCTTGAATTGTAGCTTTTACAACATTTATAGGATTAGTAGACCCCATTACTTTTGACAAAATATCTCCAATACCACAAAGTTCAATGACCGCTCTTACCGCTCCGCCGGCTATAACACCGGTACCTGGAGCTGCAGGCTTTAGCATTATCCTGCTAGAGCTATGTTCACCTATTATTTCATGAGGAATGGTATGACCTTTTCTGGGAACTTTGATAAGCTTTTTCTTTGCTTTATCTATTGCCTTTTTTATCGCATTTGGCACTTCGTTTGATTTTCCTATTGCTGAACCTACAATTCCCTCGCCGTTTCCAAGTACAACAAGAGCTGTAAAGTGAAATCTCTTACCACCTTTAGTAACCTTTGCCACTCTTCTTATGTGTACGATCTTTTCCTTCAGATCAAGCCCATTCGCATTTATTCTTTCATTCCTCAATAATCTTTTCTCCTCACTTTTACAAACGTTTTTAGAATTTTAGACCTTGTTCTCTTGCCCCTTCAGCAAGCGACTTAATACGCCCGCTATAAGGAAAACCACCTCTGTCAAAGCGGACAGATTTTATTCCCTTATCTAAACATTTAGCAGCAATTTCCTGTCCAATAATATTTGCGGCATCTACTTTATTCATTTTTTCTTTCTTAATCTGTTTTAACAACTTTGGCGTAAGGCTAGAATATGAAAAAAGTGTTTCATGGTTGCTGTCATCAATCACTTGAACATAAGTGAACTTAAGAGATTTAAAAACTGAAAGCCTGGGGGTTTCAGAGCTACCAAAGATTTTTTTCCTGACACGTTTGTGCCTTATATCCTTCATTTTTTTTCTGCTATTAATCTTTATCATTTTTTTTTATTAAGCCCCACTCTTAATTCCCGATTTTCCAGGTTTCAGTCTTGGTTGTTCTCCCAAGTACCTAACACCTTTGCCCTTATAAGCATCGGGCTTTCTAAGCGCTCTCATCTTAGCAGCAGTCTGCCCTACAATCTCTTTATCTATCCCGCTTAAAATCACCCTTGTTCCCCTTTCTTCAACTACAGCAGAAACTCCATCCGGCAAATTGAAATCTATAGGGTTTGAATAACCAAGAGTAAATTTCACTCCATTTTTGCCAACTGCTTCCGCTTTATAACCTATTCCAACTATATCAAGGGTTTTCATAAATCCTTCCGATACACCTTTAACCATATTAGCTAGCAGAGATCTCGTCAAACCATGGAGTGCTTTGGTTTTCTTATCTTCATTTTCTCTCTCAACAATAATTTTCCCATCTTGCAGCTTTGTTTTAATAACTTTCGAAAATGACTTTGACAAATTACCCTTAGGTCCGGAAACTTTGACTACTCCGTCTTTAAATTCGACTTTAACGCCATCTTGAATATTTATAGGATTATTTCCAATTCTTGACATAAATAAACCTCACATTACCGTACAGATAAACTCTCCACCAAGCCCCTGCTCTCTGGCATTTTTGCCTGACATTATTCCTCTTGAAGTAGAAATTATAGAAATACCAAGACCACCCCTTACTCTAGGAATATCTACACTTTTTACATAAACCCTTCTACCGGGTTTGCTTACTCTTTTCAGCTTCTTTACTACCGATTCTTTCTTAGCACCATAATATTTCAAATCTACGTCAATTACTTTAAAATTGTTTTCTTCACTTGCCTTACAGTTTTTTATATATCCTTCCTCTTTTAAGACTCTCAAAACCTCAACCTTGATTTGTGAATTAGGAATTCTAACACTACTGTGTCTTGCAATAATTGCATTTCTAATTCTTGTAAGCATATCTGCTATAGGATCAGTCATTTTAAAACCCCTCTAATTTTCTAAAGTTCACCAGCTAGCTTTTTTTACCCCGGGAAGCTTTCCAAAACTTGCTAATTTTCTAAAACACAGCCTGCACATTCCAAACTTTCTCATAAATGCCCTAGGCCTTCCACATAGCGGACACCTGTTCTTTGCCCTTACTTTATACTTAGGCTCTTTATTGGATTTTTCAATTAGTGCTTTTCGTGTCATTTCAACCTCTTCTTTACTGTTTTGTAAGCGGCATACCCATACCCATTAACAGTTCTTTTGCTTGTTCATCAGTACTTGCCGTAGTTATTATAGAAATGTTCATCCCTTTGGTTTTTTCAACTTTGTTATAATCTATTTCAGGGAATATAGTCTGGTCACGAAGCCCTAGCGTATAATTTCCATTACCATCAAAGGCCTTTGCTGAAGTCCCCCTAAAATCTCTTACTCGTGGAAGAGCTATGCTTATAAGCCTGTCTAAAAATTCATACATTCTAGCTCCCCTCAGTGTAACCATACACCCAACAGCAGATTTTTCTCTAAGCTTAAAACCAGCTATGGAGTTTTTTGCTCTTGTTATAACTGATTTTTGACCTACGATTAATGTAAGCTCTCCAGCTGCATCTTCAATAAGCTTATAATCTTTACCGGCTTCGCTCAGTTTCCCAAGTCCCATATTTAAAACTATTTTATGAATTTTGGGCACCTGCATAATGTTTTTATAGTTAAATTTTTCCATTAGCAGAGGAACAACTTTTTTTAGATAATGAGTTTTTAATCTTGCAGGCATTAGGCTTTAAACTCCTCTTCACATTTTTTGCAGTACCTTATTTTCTCACCATTTTCCAAAATCCTATTTCCAGCCCTGGACGGCTTAGCACATTTGGTACAGTACAGAAGCATATTAGAAACATCTATTCCCATTTCGATCTCGTTTATCCCACCTTTGGGACTTTTCTGAGTAGGTTTCGAATGTTTCTTTGCCATGTTTAACTTCTCTACAATTGCTTTATTTTTTCCTTTCACTATTCTTAAGACTTTACCTGTTTTACCTTTTTCTTTTCCAGAAATGATATAAACAGTATCGCCCGATTTTATGTGTAAAGAACTCTTTTTTAGTGCGTTACTTTTCAATCTAAACAACCTCCGGCGCAAGTGAAATAATTTTCATAAACCCTTTGTTGCGAAGTTCTCTAGCAATAGGTCCAAAAACACGTGTTCCTATTGGCTCCATATCTTTTGTTATGAGCACTGCCGCATTATCATCAAACCTCACATATGAACCGTCTTCTCTTCTTTGTTCTTTTCTCGTTCTTACAACTACTGCACGCTGCACAGTCCCTTTTTCTACTTTGGAGTTAGGAATGGCTTCTTTAACAGATACGACAATTACATCACCGATCCTCGCAAATTTCCTTGAAGACCCGCCCAATACCTTAATGCAAAACAGATTTTTAGCTCCACTGTTATCTGCTGCACCCAAAATCGTATGATGATAAATCATTTATCTTCTCCGCTTATTACTGAGGCGTTTTCGTCTTTAATTTCAAGATCGACAGATACCTGCTGCTCTATTATTTGACTCACCCGCCATCTCTTAGTCTTACTGATTGGTTTTGATTCAATAATAAGTACTTTATCACCAACGCTACACTTATTTTCTTTATCGTGAGCTTTAAATGTAGAAGACCTTTTTATCGGTTTTGTATATTGTCTATGTTTAACCGTAGTTACAATTTCAACAACAACGGTTTGATCCATTTTATTGCTTTTTACAACACCTATTCTTGTTCTAGCTTTTCCTCTAGGCAATTTCTTTACTCCTATCCCTCAGTTGATTCTCTTTAAGTATAGTTCTGAGTCTTGCTATCAATTTTCTAACTCTGCTTATTTCAGTTACCTTGGTTAACTGCTGCGTAGAAACCTGTACTCTTAAATTAAACAATTCCTGTCTTGATTCCTCGATCTTTTTAACTATCTGATCATCATTTAAATTTCTAATTTCGCTTGTTTTCATCTTATACTTATTCCTTCTTCTCTCTTAACCAATCTTGTTTGTACTGAAAGCTTATGAGATGCTAGTCTGAATGCTTCTTTAGCAAGCTCATCCGACAGGCCACTTATTTCATAAAGCATCGTGCCCTTTTTAACTGGTGCAACATAGCCGTCTACGTCACCCTTGCCTTTACCCATTCTTGTTTCAGCAGGTTTTTTCGTAATTGGCTTATGAGGAAAAATCCTTATCCAAAGCTTGGCTCCTCTTTTTACATGTCTTGTGATTGCTATTCTTGCAGCCTCTATTTGCCTTGACGAAATCATTCCGCACTCAAGCGCCTGGAGGCCAAAATCACCAAATGCAAGTGAAGCGCCTTTTGTTGCTTTGCCTCTCAGTCTTCCTTTAAATTGTTTTCTATACTTAGTTCTCGACGGTTGTAACATTCAATACTCCACTTTAGCCTACGATACCTGCGGCCTGTTAGCCTTTTTTTCTAGAACCTCGCCTTTAAAAATCCACACTTTTATTCCTATCATTCCATAAGTCGTTTTTGCCTCTGCCAAGCCATAATCAATATCAGCTCTAAGAGTTGTAAGAGGCACCCTGCCCTCTCTATACCATTCTTTACGTGCAATCTCAGCTCCACCCAGTCTGCCGGAAACCATGATTTTGATCCCTATTGCTCCAAGTCTTTGCGATGATGACATCGATCTTTTCATAGCCCTTCTATAGGCAACTCTTCTTTGTAGCTGCAGAGCAACATTTTCAGCAACCAGCTGAGCATCGAGCTCTGGTCTTTTAACCTCACGAATATCTAAATAAATATCCTTATCTGTCATCTTTCCTAGTTGCTTTCTTAGAATTTCAATTTCCTGCCCTTTTCTACCAATTATCATGCCAGGCCTGGAACAAAATATTACTACCCTCACTCTTTCTGAGGCCGCTCTTTCAAGCTCTATTTTTGATACTCCCGCCTGATAAAACTGCTTTTTAATCAGATCTCTTATCTTTAAGTCCTCATGGAGCAGCTTTGTATATTGCTTCTTTTCTGCAAACCACTTTGAGTCCCAACTTTTTGTTATTCCTATTCTAAGTCCTATTGGACATACTTTCTGACCCAAATCATAACCCCCTTTCTTCTAAAACAATTTTCACATGACTCATTTTCTTTCTTATGCTAAATGCTCTTCCCATTGCCCTTGGTCTTATGCGTTTAATAACAGGGCCCTTATTTACATAAACTTCTTTAATATAGAGGCTGTCGGTATCACCGTGACCTTTTTCAGAAGCATTTGCCACAGCAGATTTTAGAAGTTTAGAAATCACTTTAGAAGCATTTCTATTTATAAGAGATAACTTTGCGAAGCTCTCCTCAACCCCTTTTCCCCTAATCTCATCTAATATGATCTTAGTTTTTTTTGGTGACATTCTTGCAAATTTAAGAGTAGCGCTCGATACCATAATATTTCTCTATGCTAATAGATTATCTTCTAATTTTACTTTTTTTATCCCCGCCTGCATGACTATGAAAGGTACGTGTAGGAGAAAATTCACCGAGCTTATGTGCAACCATATGTTCAGTTACATATACAGGAATAAATTTTCTTCCATTATAAACTGCAAAAGTTAGCCCTATCATATCTGGAGTTATCATTGAAGCTCTGGACCAAGTCTTTATAACTTTCTGATCCGAAGTTTCTTTTGCTTTTTCAATTTTTTTTAATAGTTTAGGGTCTACAAAAGGCCCTTTTTTACTAGATCTTCCCATAATATCTCCTCAATCAATCCATACCATATCCAATTCTTCTTCTCTTAAGTATCATCTTATCAGTTCTTTTATTATTCCTTGTTTTGTATCCAATAGTTATCCATCCCCAAGGTGAAACAGGATGAGGATTTCCTTTGCTAGCTCTGCCCTCTCCACCTCCATGCGGATGATCAACCGGGTTCATAGCAACCCCTCTCACATGCGGTCTTTTACCTCTATTCCTATTTCTTCCTGCTTTTCCCAAAACTATCAGCTCATGATCTGTATTGCCTACCCTGCCAATAGTTGCTCTACAACCTATAGGGACAAACCTTATTTCGCCAGACGACAGTTTTATCTGTGCATATTTTTGCTCTTTCCCCATAATCTGCGCACTAGTTCCTGCAGATCGTGCAAGTTTTGCACCGGTTCCTGGTTTAAGTTCTATATTGTGAATCGTCGTACCATCTGGAATCCTTCTAAGTGGGAGAGAGTTTCCAGTTTTAATTTCCACATCATTTCCACTTACAACCTCATCACCAACATTTAGTCCATCGGGTAGCGTTATATATCTTTTTTCTCCGTCTTTATATACAAGTAGCGCAATTCTGGATGTCCTGTAGGGATCATACTCAATGGAACTAACTCTTGCCGGTATATCAATCTTATCTCTTTTAAAATCTATTATCCTGTAGAGCTTTTTATTGCCTCCGCCCCTATGCCGTACAGAAATCCTTCCATCGGTGTTTCTACCACCCGTTTTCTTTAGTTTTATAGTAAGAGGTTTATGACTTTTTTTCGTAGTAATATCCGAATAGTCGGATACAGTCATAAATCTTCTACCAGCAGATGTAGGTTTATATTTTTTTATCGCCATTTGTGTTATACACCCTCAAAAAATTCAATTTCCCCTTCTTTAAGTTTCACATAAGCCTTCTTTACCGAAGACGTCCTTCCAATAGCCCTGCCATATTTTTTGACATTTTTACCAGGTTTTATTGAAGTTCTTACTTTATCTACCTTCACTTTAAATAGTTTTTCGACAGCTTTTTTGATTTCTATTTTGTTTGATCTTTTATCAACAGAAAAAAGGTACCATCCCGCCTCTTTTACCATAGATGACTTTTCAGTAATAAGTGGTTTTTTAATTATTTCTGTAGGATGATTCAATGCTTTAACACCTCTTGAATTTTAGTTAGAGAATCAACAGTAAAAACAATATTCTTAAATTTTAAAATATCATACACATTAAGTCCTTCAGGTTTTAATACTTTAACATTTGCAAGATTTCTGGATGATTTTTTTAATATATCATAATTTTGCGTATCGATAACAAGCGCACTTTTAATCTCAAACAGCTCCATCATCGCAGATACATTTTTAGTTTTAATTTCAGATATTTGTAAATCTCCCAGCACTATAACCCCTTTTTCGTTCTGAACATGGGAGAGTGCTGAAAGAAGAGCTTTTCTCCTTACTTTTTTAGGTAGCGAAAAAGACCAGTCTTTAGGTTTAGGGCCAAAAACAACCCCTCCTTTTCTCCATATAGGCGACCTGTTGCTACCGGCTCTAGCTCTTCCCGTATGCTTTTGCTTCCATGGCTTAGCACCACCACCGCTTACTTCACCCCTGGTTTTAGTACAGGCCGTTCCCGACCTTTTTTTTGCAAGCTGCCAGTTAATTACACGATATATAACATCCCGGTTAACATCAGCATTAAATACGGCCGGCTCAAGCTCTATTTCATTTATTTTATTCTTTTTTATATCATATACGTCTATCATTTAAACTAACACCTCAGACTCTTCCTTTTACAGTATGTTTTAAATAAACACAAGATCCATTTGGCCCTGGAACTGAGCCTTTCACTAAAACAATATTGTTTTCTTTATCTACCTTAACTACCTTTAAACCCTGAATTGTAAATTTTTTCGCCCCATAATGACCTGGCATCTTTTGACCCTTCCATACTTTTGCAGGAAAAGACGCCTGCCCTATAGATCCTGGCCTTCTATGTGCCATTCCGCCGTGAGAATCTCTTTGACCACTGAATCCATGTCTTTTCATAACACCTGCAAAACCCTTACCCTTACTAACAGATGTTACATCAAGCAGATCACCTTCACTAAAGACTTCAACTGTAACAATATCTCCAGTGTTATATTTATCATATTGCTCGTTTCTAACCTTAAACTCCTTTAATATACCAAGAGGTGGCACGCCTGATTTTTTAAATATCCCCGACATTGGCTTATTAGATCGTTGAGGCTTAATTTCTCCGTAGCCAAGCTTAATAGAATTGTACCCATCTCTCTCAGTCGTCTTTTTATCTACGACATAGCAAGGACCCGCCTGAATAATTGTAGACGGAACAACTTCTCCAGTATCTAAAAATAACTCAGTCATTCCTTTCTTTGTACCAATTAAACCTTCTATCATCCTTTTTAATTTCCTGTTAACTTAATTTCTACTTCCACTCCGGATGCCAAATCCAACTTCATCAGAGCATCAATCGTTTGCTGCATTGGCTCTAAAATATCAACCAGCCTTTTGTGCGTTCTTATTTCAAAATGTTCTCTTGAATTCTTATCAACATGCGGAGATCTTAGCACACAATACCTACTTATTCTTGTTGGCAAAGGAACAGGGCCAGCAATCCTGGCACCAGTTCTTTTGACTGTATCTACTATCTCCAGAGTAGATTTATCAAGCAGTTTATGATCAAAAGATTTCAGTTTGATTCTAATTTTTGGGACTTGATTCATAATAATTTTCTAGATTAAGTTTCCCCTCACTCCAAAATTTTAGTTACAACGCCAGCACCTACGGTTTTGCCGCCTTCTCTTATTGCAAACCTCAACTTCTCTTCCATTGCCACTTCTGTTATTAATTCCACTTCCACGTTTATATTATCCCCAGGCATTACCATCT
>SMVA01244452.1_pt1 | contig 22332 bp, 17 predicted proteins | sample 2456451 | NCBI WGS metagenome assembly SMVA01 (sample SAMN11095933, study PRJNA526329) | marine sediment metagenome | biome: Marine sediment; feature: Surficial sediment; material: Deep marine sediment; isolation source: Hadal surficial sediment | place: Pacific Ocean | collected 2014-05 | depth... | reverse complement strand
TCCAGAACCTCCAGGAAGGTCAGCCGATCCGTCGTGAACGGTACGCGCACCACCACATCACCATCGGCGAAAACGAGAAGCGCGGTGCGATCCTCAGGGCGCAGCGCATCCACGAACTGATGAATGGCGACACGGGCACGATCCAGTTTCCCGTGGATTCCCATGGAGCCGGAGAGGTCCAGGAGAAACGCGATCTCCAGAGGATGATCGGCGGCCCGCCCGAAGACCGTGATCTCCTGCTTCACACCGTCCTCCTGGATCTGAAAATCACCGGGCCCCAGATTCCGGACACTCTCCCCTCGCCGGTTGGTCACCGTTGCCTGCAGGAGAACCAGGCGCACCTTGACTTCCTGGACGGGGACACCCGCCAGGCTCTTCGGAACCATCCGGTCGATGGAGCGTGGAGCAGCCGTTCCCCCATGGGCAGCAGCGAGAAACAGCACGACCGGGAAAACCCACGACCTCATCCTGACGCCCACCCCCCCTCTCATGTCACTCTATAATCTTCAGTCATGGGAGAGATTTTTCCAGAAGAAGTTCAGACCGATTCGGCCGCTGCGACCCGGGCCTGGGGAAGCCGTCTCGCGGGCCATCTGGGCGCAGGCTCCGTGGTGCTTCTCTTCGGTGAGCTGGGCGCCGGCAAAACCTGTCTGGTCAAGGGGATTGCCGCCGGCCTGGGCCTGGACCCACGGCGAGTCCACTCGCCTTCCTTCATCATGGTCAACTGCTATGAGGGGCAACCACCCCTCAATCATGTCGATCTCTATCGCCTGGAGGAAGGTGAGGACTTCTCGGATCTCGGTCTCGAAGAACTGTTCAGCGGCACCGGCGTGACCGTGGTGGAGTGGGCCGAGCGCCTTCCCGTCCAGGCGCGACCTCTCCCCCGCTGGGAGATTGAGCTGGAGCATGCCGGCGCCGACAACCGCCGCCTGCGCCTGCACATCCTGAGCGCGCATCAGCCATTCCGGTGAACCAACTCGCCGGCCGCCCGGCGCACGGCCAGCAGCAGCGTGACACCCAGCGCGGCCACCATCAAAAGGGCGGCCCGGGCCAGCGCCGGCGTCAGGATTCCGGCGCCCAGGGTGGTGAGAGCCGCCGTATCGGCCAGGGCCGCCGACCCCACGGCAGACGCCACCATGAAGAGGTTGAGCCAGAACGACAGCCGTGCCGACCAGGGACGCAGAGACCACCAGCCCCACCCGCAGGTACCATGCAGGACGGCCAGAGCCAGCAACACAAGCCGGGCCGGGGCACCGGCCAGTGACCATGGACCCAGGAGGATCCATGGCGGCACCAACTCGGCCGGTGTCATCGCCGACGGCACCAGGATCACGGCCACCAGCACGAAGTGAATCACCAGGGAGAGGACCAGAGGCGGGCGGCCGGGGCCGTCACCGCTGAAAGCGGCCGCACTGGACCGCCGCGCCAGGGTGAGCAGCGCCAGCATTGGCACGAGGACCAGGACTGCGAGGGTGGCGGCGATGGTGGCGGCCACGACGGGAACCCCACCGGCCGCGGCCAGACTGCCCACCAGCGCGACCAGAACGATCTCCGCCAGAAGGTTGAACAGTCCGATGGCTGTCAGGGCGCCGAACAAGGCCAGGCCCAGAAACCGCGCCGCCCGGCGTCCTCTCCATAAGCCGGCCGCCGCCGCCAGCCACAGCAGACTGCCTCCCCCGAAGACGCCGATGTTGGCGGCAGCCACCGTCCGCACCATGCCTTCCGTGACCGGAAGATCCGGCCCACCGGGGAAACCTGCCAGGCTCTCACCGGGAACCAGGAACGGCAGCCCGGGCTCCAGCAACTGCACAGGCGTGGTGATGGGCAGGCCCCGCGACCAGCTCCCCAGCATCAGGGCCGCCAGCAGACCGGCAGCCAGACCATAGGCCAGGGCCACCGCCGCCACCAGCTTCACGCCTGCGGGGACGCGGGTCATGACACCGGGCTTCTCATCTGCGGACACTTGGTGGTGCGCACGATCCTCCCGCCGGCGCTCAGTCCTGCGCACCCGTCCCCGGCCAGCGCTCATACCAGCCCGGGAAAGCATTCTCCAGGCCCGGATTGGAGTCGGTCAGACGGGCTGTGAGCAGCCCGTTTTCAGCTTTCAATGCTGTAGTTGGGCGCTTCCTTCGTGATGATGACGTCATGAGCATGAGACTCCTTGAGGCCCGCCGACGTGATGCGGATGAAGCGGGCATCCTGCTGCAGCGAAGGGATATCTGCACAGCCGCAATAGCCCATGCCTGAGCGCAGACCGCCGACGAGTTGCTCGACCAGGCTGGAGATCTTCCCCTTGAACGGGACCATGCCCTCGATCCCCTCGGGAACCAGCTTGCGCTCGTCGCGCTCCTTCTCCTGGAAGTAGCGGTCGCGGCTGCCGGCACGCATGGCCCCCAGAGAACCCATCCCACGATAGGCCTTGAAGGTGCGGCCCTGGTAAAGGATCGTCTCACCGGGCGCCTCCTCGGTACCGGCAAACAGGGAGCCGATCATGATGGAAGAAGCCCCGGCGGCCAGGCCTTTGGTGATATCGCCGGAGAACTTGACCCCACCATCGGCGATCAGGGGCACATCCGCCTCGCGACAGATCCTGGCGGCTTCCTGGATCGCCGTGATCTGCGGCACTCCTACACCGGAAACAACCCGCGTGGTACAGATGGAACCCGGCCCCACGCCCACCTTGACCCCGTCCACGCCACGCTCGATGAGGGCCGCGGCCGCATCGGCGGTGCCGATATTGCCGGCCACGAGCTGGAGCTCCGGATAGGCCTCCCGGAGGCGCGCCACCATGTCCAGAACACCCTGGCTATGGCCGTGGGCCGTGTCCACCACCAGGAGATCCACCTGGCCTTCCACCAGAGCCTGGACCCGGTCCAGGGTGTCGGCGCCGGTGCCCACTCCAGCCCCCACCCGCAGGCGCCCGAGGGTGTCCTTGCAGGCGTTGGGGTAGCGGATGACCTTCTGGATATCCTTGACGGTGATCAAGCCCTTGAGATGGTAGTCCTCATCGATGACCAGGAGTTTTTCGATCTTGTGGCGGTGGAGAATCTCCTTGGCCTCATCAAGGGTCGTGCCTTCCCTCACCGTGACCAGATTCTCGTGGGTCATCAGGTCGGAGACCCGCAAATCCGTCCTGGTTTCGAAACGCAGATCGCGATTGGTGAGGATGCCCACCAGCTTGCCGCCGGCATCGGTGATGGGCACGCCCGAGATGCGGAATTTTTTCATCAGGGCCAGAGCTTCCGATATCCGCGCGCCAGGCAGCATGGTGATGGGGTCCACGATCATCCCCGACTCGGATCGCTTGACCTTGTCCACCTCGGCGGCCTGTGCTTCCACCGACATGTTCTTGTGGATGATCCCCAGCCCGCCCATCTGGGCCATGGCGATGGCCAGGCGCGCCTCGGTCACCGTATCCATGGCCGCCGACACCAGCGGGAGGTTCAGGTGGATCTTACGGCTCAGGCGCGTACCCACGTTGACGTCCCCAGGCAGCACATTGGAATGGGCCGGCAACAGGAGGACGTCATCGAAAGTCAGGCCCTCTGGAATCGAACCAGTGCTCATGTTTCTCCTTGGACGACGGTCTGATCAGCCGCCTGGAAGATACACGAACCCTGCTCACATCCCGCAGGGCGGGAGAAGGGTGGCACGTCCAGGGGCCCACCGGACCGCGCTTGTGCCATTATGAACCGCACGCCGAGGACCGGTCAAGGGAAGGGAAACAGCATGGACGACTTTCCGACCGCCGCTCAATACATCGGGCCTGAGTCCGACACCCCGGGAAGGCCGTTCAGGTGGCTCCGCAGCACTTTTTGTACTTCTTTCCTGAGCCACAGGGGCAGGGGTCATTGCGCCCGACCTTCTCACCCTTCTTCCTGACTTGGGGCCGGGGCTTGGCCCCTTCCTTGCCTCCGGCAAAGATCAGCTCCCGCTCCTGTTGTTGCTGGCGGCGCCGCTCCACCGCCAGGTCAGCCTCGGTCTTGGGCTCGAACAGGTAGAGATAGCGGATGATCTCGTCTTCAACCCGCTCCTTCATGGTGCCGAACATATCGAAGGATTCGCGTTTGTATTCCACCAATGGATCGCGCTGGCCGTAGCCCCTGAGGCCAATCCCCTCCTTGAGGTGATCCATGGCCAGGAGGTGGTTTTTCCAGTTGGCGTCGATGACGTTGAGAATGAAATAGCGCTCATACTGGCGCAGCAGCTCAGCGCCAACCCGCTCTTCCTTGGCGGCGTAATAGTCCAGCACCAGGGCACGCATGGCCTCGGCCACGGCGGCCGCCGGCTGCTCAAAATCGAAGTTCTGGGCCTCCAGGTCGATGCCGTACAGATCCTTCACCCGCGCCTGGAATTCGGGGATATCCCATTGAGCGTGCTCCTTGTCGGACCCGATGCAGGTCTCCAGCAGGGAGTCCATGATGTCGGTGACCCGGCCCAGGACGTACTCCCGGGTGCTCTCCCCGCCCAGGGCTTCACGACGCAATTCGTAGACCTGCTCCCGCTGCTTGTTCATGACATCGTCATATTCGAGAAGATGCTTGCGGGTGTTGAAATTTCGCTCTTCCACCTGCTTCTGGGAGCGTTCGATGGCCTTGCTGACCATGCCGTGCTCGATGGGGACACCCTCTTCCATGCCCAGCTTCTGCATGAGGCCGCTGATGCGATCGGACCCGAAAATACGCATCAGATCGTCCTCCAGAGACAGGTAGAACCGGGATGAGCCCGGGTCGCCCTGCCGGCCGGCGCGACCGCGAAGCTGGTTGTCAATACGCCGTGACTCATGGCGTTCGGTGCCGATGATATGCAGCCCGCCCAGCTCGATGACCTTGTCGTGCTCCGCATCGGTGATCTTCGTGGCTTCAACCCGGGCGCTCTCCCGCGCCGCCTCATCGGCGGCCTTCGAGTCGAGGCCTCGATTGGCCAGGATCTGATCAGCCAGAAATTCAGGGTTCCCCCCCAGCAGGATGTCGGTGCCGCGGCCGGCCATGTTGGTGGCGATGGTCACCGCGCCCACGCGCCCGGCCTGGGCCACGATGTTGGCCTCCTGCTCGTGATACTTGGCATTGAGGACTACGTGCGGCACGCCCTTTTTCTTGAGGAGACTGCTCAGGTGTTCTGATTTTTCGATGGAGATGGTGCCCACCAGGCTCGGTTGCCCTTTCTCGTGCCCCTCCTGGATCTCTTCTATGACCGCGTTGTACTTCTCTTTCTCGGTGCGGTAAATGAGATCCGGGAACTCGGTTCGGCGGAGGGGCCGGTTGGTGGGAATGACCATGACTTCCAGCTTGTAGATGTTGTCGAACTCCACTGCTTCGGTATCGGCCGTACCGGTCATGCCGGAGAGCTTGTCGTACATACGGAAATAATTCTGGAAGGTGATGGTGGCCAGAGTCTGATTTTCCTTCTCGATCTTGACGCCTTCTTTGGCCTCCACGGCCTGATGCAGGCCGTCGGACCAGCGGCGGCCGGACATGAGCCGGCCCGTGAACTCGTCCACGATGACCACCTGTCCATCCTTGATCATGTAGTGGACATCTCTTTCCTGCAGCGTGTGGGCCTTGAGGGACTGTTCCAGGCAGTGGAGAATCTCCAGGTTGGCCGGATCGTACAGGTTGCCCAGACCCAGGCGCCGCTCGGCTTCCTCCACCCCTTCGTCGGTGAGAACCGCCGTCCGCGCCTTCTCATCCACCTCGTAAAACGGCGTGAGGATCTTCTCGGCTTCCTGCCTCTTCTGCTTGTTGGCGGTACGAATCATCTCCTTCATCATCCGGTCGGCTTCGTAATATTTGCCCACCGAATCCTCGGAGGGACCCGAGATGATCAACGGGGTACGCGCCTCATCAATCAGGATGGAATCCACTTCATCCACGATGGCGTAGTTGTGGCCGTTCTGGGCATACCGGTCCAGGGAGAACTTCATGTTGTCGCGCAGGTAATCGAAACCGAACTCGTTGTTGGTGCCGTAGGTGACATCGGAGCGATAGGCCTTTTGCCGCTGGACATCGTCCATGTCGTGCTGAATGACCCCCACTTCCAGGCCCAGAAAGCGGTAGACCTGGCCCATCCACTCCGAGTCGCGGCGGGCCAGGTAGTCGTTCACCGTCACCACGTGGACGCCCTTGCCGCCCAGGCCGTTGAGGTAGACCGGCAGGGTGGCCACCAGGGTTTTCCCCTCACCGGTTTTCATCTCGGCAATCTTGCCGTGATGTAGCACAATGCCACCGATGAGCTGGGTGTCGAAATGGCGCATGTGAAGAACGCGCCAGCTTGCCTCGCGCACCACCGCGAAGGCCTCATGGAGCAGGTCGTCCAGGGAGGAACCCTGGTCGATTTTCTCGCGGAAGGCGCCGGTGCGGGCGCGCAATTCCTCGTCGGAAAGGCGCTTCAGCCCGGCCTCGAACAGACCAATGGGCGGGATCAGAGGTTCTATTTTCTTGAGCTCACGCTCGTTCTTGGTCCCGAAAACCTTGGTAAGGAGTGACATGACGGGGGAGGATAGCATCTGCACTCAACCCTGCACTCCCCGTTGACGGGTCCCCTGGAGGGATCCGCCGAGGGTGTCAACTCATGGGCTGGCGGCTGTCATCCAGGACGTAATCACGGGGGTCAACCTGTTTGCCCGAGACCAGGATCTCGTAGTGCAGATGGGGCCCCATGGCGCGCCCGGTGGAACCGACGTAACCGATGACATCACCCCGCTCCACCTTCTGGCCGGAACGGACCTTGAGCTTGCTCAGGTGGCCGAACCGACTCACAATGTTGTGGCCGTGGGAAAGATAGATGGCAATGCCCAGGCCACCGGTGCGCCCTGCCCGGGTCACCCGGCCGGCGGCCGGCGCCCGCACAGGCGTGCCGGTATTGGCCACGATGTCCTGACCTCGATGAAATACCCGCTTCCCGGTGAAGGGATCCCGCCGGTAGCCGAACTGGGAACCGAAATAGGCACCCTGCACGGGTGAGATGGTCGGCATGGAATCCAGGTACGCTTCCCGCTCCCGGTAGGCCTCGGCCAGAACCTCGAAGTTCCTGCTCAGGCGCTCCTCCCGAGAGGTCAGGGAACTCAACTCCTCGCGCAAGGCCTGATGGAGTGACGCTCCGATGATGTCGTCCTCGGCCGGGCCGCCTGCGGCTTCCAGCTCCGCGGGCAGTGCTTCGAGTCCCGCCATGAGGGCGAATTTTCGGGCCTGATGCTCGAAGTGATCGATCTGGCCGCGCAGACGGGCCATCTCCACGTCAACGGCGCGCAGATCGCCGGTCAGGGCCACGTTGTGGACGCGCAGGGCCTGCAGATCCGCCGCCTGCTGGCGATTGCTCAGAAACCAGTGTGGGAAGCTCATCCCCGCCACCAGCAGCATGGCCCCCATGATGCCGACCGTGAGAACAAATGGCCGGGTCACCGCAAAGGACCTCATGCTGCGCCCCTCGTGGGGCAGGACCAGGATGGTGTAGAGCTTGGGTGCGCGCACTGAGATGCCTCCTGTCTGGTGGATGTGGAGAGCCGGTTGGCGGAAGGAACCGGCCAGCGTCCTGACATGCTTTAGAGCGCCGTGGATTTTAGGAAAGCGGAGTTCTCCTGTCAAGGAAACGGCTCTTCCGGAGCATCCGGTAGCGCCATGGTAAAGTTGGGCCCGTGGCCACGGCCGTGCAAGACCGCCTGGGACAGATGCTCGTCATCGGCCTGTCCGGGTCTGAACTGGATGCCCCGGCCCGCGACCTCCTGACCACCATCCGGCCGGGTGGAGTCATTCTTTTCCGCCGGAATCTCGCAGATCCCGGGCAAACGGCAGCGCTCTGCCGGGCCATCAGACGGCTCCTGGATCCACCCCCGTTTCTGGTCATCGATCAGGAAGGGGGGCGCGTCAGCCGCCTGACACCACCCTTCCCGGACCTGCCGCCGGCAGCGCGCCTGGGACGCCTTGAAATGGTGGCCATCGCCCGCTGGTTCGGGGCTCTCACCGGGCGTGGCCTGCGCTGCCTCGGATTTCAAGCCGATTATGCCCCCGTGGTGGATCTCTCCCGGGAAGGAGATGAGGACGGCATCGGCGACCGCTCCTTTTCGGCGGACCCGGACGCTGCCGCCGCCCGTGCCGGCGCTTTTCTGGCCGGCCTGGAAGAGGCCGGCGTCCTCGGATGCCTGAAGCACTTCCCCGGGCTGGGTGGCGCCCCCGGAGACACCCACCAGGAACTGCCCCGGATGACACAGGACAAGGAAACCCGGCGCCGCGCTCTCCGCCCCTACAAACTGCTGAGGGATGTGGCTCCCATGGTCATGATCGCCCACGCCCACTATCCGGATCTCTCAGGCGAAGCCCCGCTGCCCGCCAGCCTGGACCGCCGGATTGTCCATGACCTCCTGCGGGACACCATGGCCTACCGGGGAGTGATTGTCTCCGACGACCTGGAGATGGGAGCTGTCGCCGGACGGGGCGGCATCGCTGAACTGGCGGTTGAGGCGGCCGCCGCCGGTTGTGACCAGCTCCTGATCTGCCGCCGGCCCGAGCACATTCATGCCGCCTGGGAAGGCCTTCGCCGCGGGGCTGCCGGTGGCGACCTGGACAGGCATGAACTGGAGGCAGCCCTCCTGCGCATCGCCGCTCTCAAGGCTCACTCAGCCATGACCCGCCAGGAGGAATCGTTCGAGCCTGAAGAGCTGGAGGTTGTGGTCAAGGAGATGCGCATGCTCACCCAGGAGGTCGAGAATGCCATCAGCCGCCGCCGTGATTGAAGAGCACCGGCTCAGCCGGGCAGGTCCGAGCCGGTGAGCCGCCGATAGATTTCCAGGTAACGCCGGCGGGCACCCTCCACGATTTCCGCAGGTAATGCAGGTGCCGGCGACTTCTTGTTCCAGTCGGTTTGCTCCAGGTGATCCCGCACATACTGCTTGTCGTAGGAAGGTGGGGAACTGCCCGGCGCGTAGGTGGCCGTCTCCCAGAAACGAGAGGAGTCAGGAGTCAGGACTTCATCGCCCAGGACAATGGAACCCTCACGCCGGCCAAACTCGAACTTGGTGTCGGCCAGGAGAATGCCGCAAGATGCAGCGTGCTCAACTCCCCGCCGGTAGATCGCCTCGGAAAGTTCCCGCAGCCGGACGGCATCGGACTCGCCAACCATGCTGACCATGCGGGCGAACGGAATGTTCTCATCGTGACCCGTTTCGGCCTTGGTGGCCGGCGTGAAGATCACCTCCGGGAGGCGATCCGCCTGGCGCAGACCTGCGGGAAGAGCGATCCCGCACACCGTTCCCTGCTGCTGGTATTCCTTCCAGCCGGAGCCGACCAGGTAGCCCCGCACGACGCATTCCACCGGGAACATATCGAGCTTGCGCACCAGCATGGAACGGCCGCGCAAGATGTCATCAAAGGGGCGCAAGGCGGCCGGATACTTCTCCACCTCGGCGGTCACGACATGGTTGGGAACCAGGTCGGCCATCATGCGGAACCAGAACAGCGAGATGCCGGTCAGGACCCGCCCCTTATCGGGGATTCCGTTGGGCAGAATACAATCGAAGGCCGAGATCCGATCACTGGCGATGAACAGCAGTTCCTGGCCGAGGTCATAGATATCCCGCACTTTTCCGCGGGCCAGAAGGGGGATGCCCTCCAGGTGGGTCTCCAGCACAACCATGGGATTTCTCCGGGGAGATGGATTCTTGCGGAGCCACAGGACGAGGTCACCGCAGGGGCCAGTCTATCAAACTCCATGGTGGCGCAGGGCTGCTAGAATGGGGGGTTCCCATGGCCCGTATCCCTCCAAAGCCCGAGCCCGCGGTTCTCCTCCACGAGAATGTCACCCTCATGGAAATGGATCGGCCCGGGCAGATGGAGGAACTTCAGGCACTGCCGGCCTTCCGTGCGGCCCTGGTCAAGATTCTGGATCCCTGCACGGTGGTTCTGGACGGCCGCCGCCTGCCTGAACTCATGGCCAGTCTCAGGAAGCATGGCCACAATCCCCGTGTCCTGTCCGAAGAAAACGGGGAGTGAAGGGCATGCCTCCCGAATCCCCCGAACTCTTCCTGGACGGCTACAGCACCGAGAGCCTGAAAGTGATGGCACGCAGACGGGGCTGGCGCGACGCCACCAGCGCCGGCAAGGTGGCGCTCATCGCCTTTCTCAAGGAGAGGCTGTTCTCCCGGTCGGCCAACCAGGGCCTCATCCGCTCTCTGCCGCCGCGCCAGCAGCACCTGCTGGCCGCCCTCAAGGCGCGTGGCGGCAAGGCGGATCTTGTGACCTTACTCGCCACAGCCAGCGGTGACGGCGCCGAAGTCGCCACCGACCTGCGCGACCTGGTGGAGCTGGGCCTCATGCTCTACCCCCCGCGCGCGGAGAAGGGACGCAAGCATCGCCTGGGTCAGTGTCCACGGGTCTGGCTGGATTCCACCGCCGCAGATGCCCTGGCACCTGCCAGCGCCGCATGGGGCCGGCCGAAGCTGCTGGCAGATCCCCCCGAGGAGATCCATGAAGCGTTCCCAGGGCTCCTGCTGGCCGACATGGTCCTGGTTCTCAACAGCCTGGCCGGCACCCAGGTGCCACCACCGACGGACGACCTGCGCGGCGGCCGCCCCTGGCGCGAGATCGCCACGCGCCTCCTGGTCCTGGAGGAAGAAGCGAGGGACAGGGATGTCCTGCCTCCGCGCCTGGCCTTCATCTACGCCATCCTGGTGGAGTTGAACCTGGTCCGGGTCAGTTCCGGCTTCCTGGTGGCAGCACCGGTTGCCGGGGACCTCTTCCACGGCGACCCTGCGAATCTGCACAAAGCGGCCTTTTCGGCCTGGCAGAAGACCCAGATCTGGAACGAGTTCCAGCGCATCCCTGAACTCCTTCCGCGTCCCATTCCGGACGAAGCCCTGGGCCTGCACACGCCTTCCGCCGGCAAGGTATCCCGCGCCCGCGGCAAAGTCCTGGCCGTTCTGAAGCGCTTCGCACCCGCCCACTGGTACGCCTTCTCCTCCCTCGAGCGGGAACTGAAGGTTGACGACCCCGATTTTCTCATCCGGCGCGGAGATGACGGCAGACATGCCGGCACGACCTACCGGGGGTTCGGGCAACGGGGCCGGGACAATACTGTTCTGCCCCTGAATCTGACAGAAGACTGGGAGCGGGTGGAAGGGCGCTTTCTGGCCCGGCTGCTGCTGGAGTCTCTTCACTGGCTGGGGGTGGTCCGACTCGGCTACCACCGGCCCCGGGACGGAGATGCGAGCCGGGTGGATGCCTTCGCCCTGACACCGGCAGGGGCCTACCTTCTGGGCCTGGCCAGCGGCTATCCCGACGGCCGGGCCGAAAGGGTGCCCCTCCTGGTGCAACCGGATTTCAGCATCCTCTGTCTGGCGCCGGCGCCTGATACCGGCATGCTCCACGACCTCTGTGCCTTCGCTGACCACCAGGGCGGCGACCGGGTTGCGCGTTTCATCCTGTCCCGGGAATCGGTGCAACGAGGGTGCCACCAGGGCTGGTCGGCAGAGTCCATCACCCGCATCCTGACCAACGCCGCCGGTGGAACGCTGCCCCAGAATATTGCCGCCAGTATCCAGGAGTGGGAGGAGGCCTTTCGCCGTTTTCGCATCATCCAGGGCGTGACCCTGGTGGAGGACCCCCACGGCCTCATGTCGGCGTCACCCCAGGCGGCGAAACTTCACAGCGCAGCCGGTGGCCGGCTGGCGCCGGGTCTCCGCCGCGTGCGGCAGGGCGGCAAGTCCACCTTGAGCGCCGCCCTTCGCAAGGCACGCATTCCGGTCCGCCACCTCGATTACGCGGCGGGCCCGGCGCGGGTCCTGACCTTCGACGAAGGAGATGGCATCACCTGCTCACCCCGGGGCGATGACTGGCTGACCCGCAGCCTGCTTGAGCGCATTGCCCGGCCGGTGGAGGGGGAGCCGGGGCGCTGGCGCCTGGACCCCCGGCGAGTGCGCGCCGCGGCAGCGGACGGGGTCAGCGCCGACGAGATGGTGCGCGCCCTCGGCGAGCGCAGCCGCGGCGCCCGACCGGAGATCAGACTGGCCATCACCGCCTGGTCGCGACGGGCCGCCGGCGTGTCGGTCGCAAGGCTCAGTCTCTTCACCTGCCAGGACCAGGAACTGCGCGAGATGATTCTGGCCGTCCCGGAACTGGCGGCCGAGATGGAGGAACAGATCGCTGACGACACCTTCGTGGTGCGCGCCGGCCGCATGACCGCCCTGCGCCGGGCCCTCAAGGCACGGGGAGTGCGCCTGCGCAGCGACGGTTCGCTGCGCGACCGGACCGCTCCCAGCGACCTGGCCCCAGGCCCTGGCGCAGGCGCCGATCCCCTGCCGTTCCGCTGGCGCCGTGGAACCAGGGGATCGGCATCCTCGGCAGCCTCCTCGGCCCAGCTCCGGTTCCTTCTCCTGCGTGCCATCCAGACGCGGCGCAAGGTGCGTGTCGAGATGCGCCGCGATGGAGAGACTCTCTATCGCAGCCGTCAACTGGCGCCCCTCGTTCTGGATGGTTCGGTGCTCACAGCCGCCTGCCTGGAAAGCGGCGGCCGCTGGACATTCCATCTGGACCAGATCCGCGCGGTTGAGCTGCTGGCAGGCCGGTTTACCACCTGATTCGTCCCGCCGGCGGCCCCACTCGGGCCGCTGGCATTCGCCCCTGGCGTTCCTATATTCACCCAGGAGGGAGGACGGTTTCGCCCGGGACCGGAGAGGAACAAGATTGGGCCAGCCCGCCACAGTTTGCCACCTGCCACGGTTCTACCCGGCCGGGCTGATTCTCATCGCCCTGCCGTTCCTCCTCGGCACAGCACCCCGCGGCGGTGGCGACAGACCCTCGGTGGTCGATGAGATCCATTCCCGTGGCATCCTGGTGGCCGGGGTCAGCCGGGATACGCCCCCCTTCTCCCGGCCCGGCAGCGACGGCCGGCTCCTGGGCTTCGATGTGGATCTCATCTCCGGGCTTGCCCGGCATCTGGGCGTAAAGATCCGGTACGTCCCCCTGGCCGGAGCGGCCCGCATCACCGCCGTGCAGACCGGGCGCGTTCAGATCACAGCAGCCACCCTCACACCCACCAGGGAGCGCAGACGCCTGGTCGATTTCTCCAGCGCCTATCTCCAAGATGCCCAGAGACTCCTGGTCCGCCGGGACAGCGAGATCCGCGGGGTCGAGTCTCTCTCCGGACTGCGTGTGGGTGTGGCGCGAGGATCCACCACGGAGACCATCCTGCGGCGTGTTTCCCCGGATGCCATCCAGGTGACCTTCGGCACCAGCCGGGAAGCCCTTCCCGCCCTGGTCACCGGCCGCATCGACGCCATCACCTCCGACACGTCGATTCTGGAAGGCTTACGCGGCCTGCTGGGCAACCCGGACCGCCTCCGCATCGAGGGCGAGCCCCTCTCCCGGGAAGCGTACGCCATGGCCCTGCCCAAGGGTGACCATCGCTGGCGAGATCTTGTCAACGCCTACCTGCACCAGTTGCAATCCGATGGCCGCTGGGAGGAGATGGCCAGCCGCTGGTTCGGTGAAGAAGGCGCCCTCCCCTTTCCTGCCGGCTTCCGGCCGGACAATGAGAGCGGCCGGTGAACTTCACGGCGCGGCTGCGCGGGCTGCAAGCCCGGATCCTTCTCGCCCTGGGCGGAATTCTCTTCTTCTTCGCCGCCATGGCCGCCACCCTTCTCATGGTAGAAGAGCGCGGGAATCTTCTGGACGGGATGGAACGCAACGGCCGGCTCTTCGCCCGCTACGCCACCGAGAACGTTTACGACGCCTATGCCATGGCCTTCATCTTCGAGAACGATGCAGGCAGGCAAGCCTTGAACACCCACATCGCCGAAATGATCGCCACCAACCCGGATCTTGAGAGAGTCGCCCTCACCGACCCCGAGGGGCAACTCCTCTTCCGCACCGAGGACGGCGGCGTGGCGGCAACGCCGGCAGCTGATCCTGAACTGAGCTCCTGGGTCAGGGCGTTCCTGGCCGACCATGGGAACGACTCCGTGCCCGACACCCGGGAGGTGGAGGTGGACGGCCGGCCGGCCCTGCGCGTGCTGCGCATCTACAATCCGGGAGGTATGGTGCTGGCCGTGGCCGTCTACGACCTGAGCATGGCCTCCATGGAGGCGTATCTGCGCGGCATGTGGGTGGGCGTCCTGGCCTGGACCCTGCTTTTTTTCGCGCTCCTGGGAGCGGCTCTTTCTCTCATCGTCTCCCGTGCGGTGTTGCGTCCTGTGACCATCCTGTCCTCGGCGGCACAGGCCCTGGGCCGCGGATTCCTGGATGCCCGCATCTCTCTGCCGACCGGCAGCGCCGAGATGAGCGTGCTGGCCGAGGCCTTCGCGACCATGGCTGAGGACCTGAAAGGGACCGTCGCCAAATTGTCCGGCCTCGGTGACCAGGTCTCCAGTGCTTCCGCGGTCATCCTGGACCTGGGACATGAAATGACCGGCACCACAACTCGCCAGGTGGCCGAGACCCGGCGCACCGGCGAGAGCCTTCACCGCATGTCGGTGGCCTCCCGGGAGGTCTCCAGCCGGGCGAAGAAGGCATCCCGGCTGAATGAAGGTGTGCAGCGATCCCTGGAAGAGATGACCGTCAGCACCGAGGAGATTGCCCGCTCGGCGGAGGCGCTGAATGAATGCGTCGACCGCACGCACGAGTCGGTTCTGGAGATCAATACGCGTTCGGGAGACCTGGGACATTCCGCGGAAGCGTTGCAGGAACTCGCCGATGACGCAGCCTCTTCCATCAAGGAGATGCTGGCATCCATCGACCAGGTCAGGGCCGATGCCAGGCGCAGCCGGCAGCATGCCGATTCCGCCCACCAGGAAGCCGTCTCCATCGGCACCGCGACCATGGAGGAGGCCCTGGCCGGTGTCGACCGCTTGCGGGAGATCGTGGACCGGGCCGTGGGCATCATCGAGAAGTTGTCGCAGCGTTCAGCGGAGGTGGGACGGATCACGACGTTCATCGATGAAGTGACGGCGCGCACCAACCTCCTGGGGATCAATGCATCCATCATGGCGGCCCAGGCCGGTGAACATGGCGCCGGGTTTGCCGTGGTCGCCAACGAGATCAAATCCCTGTCGATCCAGATCGCAGACTCCACCAGGGATATGAGCCACCGGCTGGAGTCCATGGGCCAGGAGGCGGCCTCCGCCGTGAAGGTCATCCGCGAGGGCAGCGCCAGCGCCGCCGAGAGCGTACGCCTGTCCGCCGGACTCCGCAGCGCTCTGAGCAAGATCGTGGAACATTCGGCCGAGACCGGGCGCATGCTGGCCGCCATCACCGAAACCACCGAGAACCAGAGTGCAGGCACCGACCGGCTGCGCCAGATGGCTGAAAAGGTGACCACCATGGCCCGGGAAACCGTGGCCGCCACCCGCAGCCAGAAGGCCTTCTCGGCGCGCATCATCGATGCCACCGACAGCATGCGTTCCCTGGCAGAGCAGGTGACCCGTTCCACCCAGCAGCACTCCCTCAATGCCCGCCAGGTGGCCGCGGCCATGGGCGAGCTGGGCAACGGCATCGACACCATAGCGGCCGCCGCCCGGGAGCAACTTCAGGAGGTCGAACCGGTGGACACCGCCCTGGCCACGATTCTCACCAGCGCCGAGGAAAACCGGGAACGGGCTGCCACCATGTCCGCAACCGTCACATCGCTCGCCAGGCGCGCCGACACCCTGCGTGCCGAACTCAGCCGGTTCCGCTTCCGCGGTTCACCCGGCGAAATCACCCCGCCCGTCGTGGACCAGATGGCCAGCGACAATGGTGAAGATCACGCTGCCACGACAACGCCAGCCGTTGAAGGGCGTATTGCGGGACAGTGAACGGAAGCGCCGCGCCTCCACGGTGAAGAGGCAGTCGGGGTCCAGAACCGTGATATCGGCCAGACTCTCCACCATCAGGCTGCCCTGACCCTCCAGGTTCAGGATCCTTGCCGGCGCTGCCGTCAAGGCCTCCACCATACGGACCGGGGTGAGCAGGCCGGTGGCCACCAGGCGGTCCATGAGCACAGGGATGGCCGATTCAAGGCCAATGACGCCGTTGGGTGCGGCATCGAATTCGACGTTCTTGAATTCGTGGGCGTGGGGGGCGTGATCGGTGGCGATGGCGTCAATGGTGCCGTCCACCAGGCCCGCCACGCAGGCAGCCCGGTCCTCCTCGGTGCGCAGGGGCGGGTTCATGCGGAAATCGGTGTCATAGTCGCGCACGGCTTCCTCGGTCAACAGGAGATGATGCGGTGTGACCTCGGCGGTGACCCGAACGCCGGCCTCCTTGCCGCGACGCACCGATTCGATGGCCCCCCGGGTGGAGATATGAGCGATATGCACGCGCCCGCCGGTGAGGCCGGCCAGGCGGATATTGCGGTCCACCATGACTTCTTCGGCCTCGTCGGGCATGCCCCGCAGCCCCAGTGCGGTGGAGACAATCCCTTCGTTCATGACGGCTCCCGCGGCCAGCGTCGGCTCTTCACAATGGTCGATGATCGGCACGCCGAAGACACTGGAGTATTCCAGGGCCCGCCGCATGACCTGAGCCGAGGCAACAGGCTTGCCGTCATCGGAGAAAGCCATACAGCCGGCGTCAACCTGGTTGCCCATCTCGGTCAACTCCTCACCGGACATTCCCTTGGTGACACAACCGATAGGGTGGACGCGGACCACTCCATCCCGGGCAGCCTGGGCCAGTATGAACCGGGTCACCGACTGATCATCATTGACCGGCGAGGTGTTGGGCATGGCCGCCACCGCAGTGAAGCCGCCGGCCGCGGCCGCCCGGGTCCCGGTGGCGATGGTTTCAGCGTCTTCGCCTCCCGGTTCGCGCAGATGAACGTGCATGTCGATGAAGCCGGGGGCCACCCACTTGCCGGACACATCCAGCACCCGGGCATCAGGTGCATGTAGATCCGGCGCACGGGCCTTGATGCGCCCTTCGGCAAGCAGAAGATCATGGTTTTCATGCCTGCCGCTGGCCGGATCCAGAAGGCAGCCACCCTTGAGGAGCAAGGGCCGGGAGGATTCGTCAGGCAGCTTCATGGGCATCCCAGTTTCTTGCCAGAAGGTAGAGAACCGCCATGCGGATGGCCACCCCGTTGGCGACCTGCTCCAGAATCACCGAGCGCGGATCATCAGCCACGTCGTCGGCGATTTCCACACCCCGATTGATGGGACCCGGATGCATGATGAGGGCGTCGGGGTGGGCCAGATCCAGGCGCCGCCGGTTCAGGCCATAGAGACGCGTATATTCACGCAGCGACGGCAGTGCCAGGCGCGATTGACGCTCCCATTGAATACGCAGCATCATGATCACATCCACGCCCTCGATAGCTTTTTCCATGCTGCGTTCAACTCTTGCGCCCAGACATTCCACATGGGGCGGAATCATGGTGGGTGGACCACAGAAGGTCACCCGGGCACCCATGGTCACCAGAAGGTAGGCGTTGGAGCGCGCCACCCGGGAGTGGGTGATGTCGCCGACAATGGCCACGTTGAGGCCCGCCAGTTTCTTCTTATGCCGGCGCATGGTGAACGCGTCCAGCAGGGCCTGGGTGGGGTGCTCATGCATGCCGTCACCGGCGTTGATGATGCTGGCGCGGCAGCGGTCCGCAAGGAATCGCGCGGCACCCGAGGCACCATGGCGAATCACGATGAAGTTGGGCTCCATGGCCTCCAGGGTACGAGCCGTATCCAGCAGGGTTTCCCCCTTGGAGACGGAGGACCCGTGGGCACTGAAGTTCACGATATCGGCCGAGAGGCGCTTTTCCGCAATCTCGAAACTGGAGCGGGTGCGGGTTGATGGCTCATAGAAAAAATTCACCACTGTCTTGCCCCGCAGGGTCGGCACCTTCTTGATCTCCCGCTGGCCGATCTCCACCATGGACTCCGCGGTGTCGAGGATGAGCGTGATCTCCTCGCTGGAGAGACCTTGCGTGCCGAGGAGGTGGCGATCACCAAGTCCCACCATCAGGATTTGTCCCGCCCGGGCAGGTCCCGGTCACCCAGTTCAACCCGGTCCACACCATCTTCCTCCCGGACCAGGACGCGCACGTGCTGGTCAGTCCGGGTAGGCACGGCCAGGCCGACGAAGTCGGCCTGAATGGGCACCTCGCGCAGCCCTCTATCCACCAGAACCGCAAGCTGAATGGCCGTGGGACGGCCCAGGTCGGTGAGGGCGTCCAGGGCCGCGCGGATGGTCCGCCCGGTGTAGAGGACATCATCCACCAGCACCAGCCGGCGCCCGCCCACGGGGAAAGAAATCTCCGTCTTGCGCAGAACCGGGTGGTCGGCCACCATGGACAGGTCGTCGCGGTAAAGGTTGATGTCCAGGATACCGAAATCGACCTCGCATTGATCGATCCGCTGCAGCTTGTCCCGCAGACGGGCCGCCAGGTGAACACCACGGGTGCGGATCCCGACCACCGCCAGAGGTTCGCTTTCCTGCTCGCGGATTTCAGCGGCCATGCGTGCCAGTGTCCGGTCCATTTTCCCGGCGTCCATGAGAATTCGCGGTTGGCCAGTCACAGATGAACTCCTCGGGTCAAAAAAAAACCCCTCTCGGGGTGGGTGGTCTGACCCGTCGCCCCTGAAGGGCTGCCGTTGCGGGCGCTTCCTCCGCACCGATTCAAGATCCTACCACACCACGGGCGGCGGCACGACGGTCACCGTCTCCCACGAGGGCACAGCGGAAATGGCGTGGTGTTCCGCGAACTCATCGGAGGCGAACTGCGGCAGCGGCTGGCCGTCCATGTCACGGCCCACCGGCAGGTCGAGGATGTAAAGAAGCGTCGGCAGCACATCCACCGCTCTTGCCCTCTCCAGGCGTCCCCCTTCCCGGAAGCCCGGTCCCGCGGCCAGCAGGATCCCCGGCGGGCCGTCGCGATCCGTGCCGGTGTCATGCCACTGACCGCTGAGAGCGTTGCGCACACGCGTCATGACATCCACCGGCTCAAGACCGTAGGGGCTCACCACCATGACTCTCGCCCCGCTTCCCACCGCCTCCACCAGGACGCCCAGCCACGCATCCAGAAATCGATAGTACTCGGGCAGAACGGCGCCGAAGGCATCCAGTTCATCAGCGGTGACGTTGCCGAACTGGTCAGGGCGCTGGTAGCGCAGAAAGGCTCGGCCGACCCGGTCCAGCCCGGTGAAGCGCACCATGAGAGCCCAGGGCGGGCCATCGCTGCCCGCTTCCAGGGCCGCCATCACGCTTCGTCCCGTCACCAGATCCGAGGCCAGAGCCTTGCTCAGAACCCTGGCAAGCGGCGGGCCACCGGCGACCCTCCGGGCCACGTCCAGGTGATGACGAAGAGCTTTCACATGCACCGCAACCTCGCTGGGGAGGGCCGCCACGCCACGTCCCGTCAGGGGCGGACTGGTGGCCGGCTGGCCGGGCCAGCCCTTTTCCACGACGCGGTACCCGCAACGAGCCAGAATTCCGGCGCCGGTCACCACCCGGGGTATGGTCCTGCCGCCCGATTCCAGACGCAGGAGGCCCAGAGCCGCCGGCAGTTCGACAAGAAGCCCGGCCGGCGGCAGGTGAAAAACCGGCTCGCCTCTCAGGGGCAGCAGGCGCTGATCACCGATCACCCTGTGGGAGGCGGGGCTGAGCCCGGTGCGCACACTGGCCCAGGCAGCCGCGGGACGTGGCGGACGGGGTGCCCGCAGGGGCGCTGAACTGCCGCGGCTGAGCAGCGCGCTGAAGTGAGGCAGGCGCCCATCGGCGACCATGGGCAGGAAGTCGCCTGGTGAAGCCCCTTCCAGGCCCAGAAGAAGAACCCCCTCCGTGGGTCGAGACGGCTGGATCTCCGAGGCTGACCGCGGCGGGGCCGTTGGACGGTACCGATCCCGGATGGCGAACATGCCCGCCGTGAGGAGCAGCATGACCACCACGGCCTGGGCCGGGCGCGTCCTCCCCCGGCCCAGGCCACGCCAGAGGGCATCCACCGCCAGCAGCAGGGCCACCACGGCCAGCAGAGTCGTCCCCACCTGGAGATGGCGAATCATGGCCGCCGGCAGGTAATCGCGGGTATAGCGCAGGTTCAGACCAAAGAGCAGGGTCAGGACACAGAGGTCGGCCACCAGAAAACGCCAGAACGGACGGAAACCGATCCACGGGACGCGCACCCGAAAGGCGGCAAAGAGGCGTACAAGGCCGGCCAGAAGGGCCCACATGAGGCCGCTGGCCGGAGCGTAGAACAGGATGAGGGGCAGGGCCAGAGACAGGTAATTGCGCAGGTTCAGAGAGACATCGGCGTTGAGATAGAACGGCAACAGCGCCAGCAGTGCTGCCGCCCAGGCCCCGGCCAGGGTTGCATTGACGGCCATCCGCGCCAGGGTTGTGGAAAACCGGGGCGGGCGATGCGGACGTGATGAAGAACTCATCCGGGGGCGAATCGTAGCACGGCCGGTTGCCGCCGGGGTTTGCGAGACGCTAACCTTGCAGCGATGATTTTCAGCGGTCCTGTAAGCCTCCTTGAAAACCTCGATCTGGGTCATGACAACTTTCTGGCCGTTCTGGACGCGCCTGAGGTCGGCGCGTCTACGGAACCGGCGCAGTTCGTCATGGTCCGCGTGGGAGAGGGTACCGATCCCCTTCTGGGCCGGCCTTTCTCCGTGGCACGCATCGGGGAGGGGCCCAACGGCGCCACGGTCCAGCTCCTGTACAAAGTTGTCGGCCGCGGCACGGGCATCCTTGCCGGCCTGCAGCCCGGGGCCCGGGTCTCCATGGTCGGACCCCTGGGGCGGCCATTCCCGCCGCCCGAAGACCCCCAGGCCCCGGTGTACCTGGTCGCAGGCGGGATCGGAATCGCCCCGTTTCCATTGCTCAGCGCGCGCCTCCTGGCGGCGGGTTACCACCCCCGGCTTCTGTATGGCGCCCGGAGCCGTGGCGATCTGGTGGGCCGGGACCTGTTTCCCCCCGGTATCGAGATGGAGGTCGCAACCGACGACGGCTCGGCGGGACACGCCGGTTTCGTCACCCAGCTCCTGGACCGGCACCTGGCGGCTCTCGACTCGAGGACACGCCGGCGGGCCATTGCCTATGTCTGCGGGCCGACACCCATGATGGCGGCAACCGACGCCGTCCTCTCACGCCATGAGGCAAGGGGACATCTCTCCCTGGAGTCGTTCATGGGCTGTGGGTTCGGCGTCTGCCTGTCCTGCGTTGTGCCCCGGGTGGGGCAGGCAACCGGCTACGCGCGCATCTGCGTCCATGGGCCGACCTTCCCTGCCGGCAGCATCGACTGGCAGAGGATTCAGCCCCTGTGAGCGCCGTCGATCTCACCGTCAAGCTGGGCCCTCTCACCCTGAAAAATCCTGTGGTCACAGCCTCCGGGACCTTCGGCTACGGCACCGAATTCAGTCCTTTCCTCGATCTCTCCACTCTGGGCGGCATTGTGGTCAAAGGCCTGTCCCTGCGGCCCCGGCGGGGCAACGAGCCCCCACGGATCTGCGAGACCCCATCCGGCATGCTCAATGCCATCGGGTTGCAGAATGTCGGCGTGGACGCGTTTCTGCAGGAAAAGCTTCCGGCCCTCCTCCCTTTTGACACGGCCGTTCTGGCCAATGTTTATGGTGAACGGGAAGAGGAGTACGTCCAGGTGTGTGAGCGCCTGGAAGGAGCCAGGGGCCTCGCCGGTATCGAGCTCAACGTTTCCTGTCCCAACACCTCCAGGGGCGGCATGCAGTTCGGTGTCGACCCGGTCACGCTGGAGCGTTTGGTGGCCGCGGTGCGCCGCGTCACCAGCCTGCCTCTCATAGTGAAACTTTCTCCCAACGTCACCGACATCGGCGAACCGGCCCGCGCCGCCGTCGCCGGTGGTGCCGACATCCTGTCGCTGGTCAATACCTTCACCGGCATGGGCATCGATGCAGAGAGCCGGCGACCCGTGCTGAACAACGTGGTGGGCGGACTTTCAGGACCTGCTATCAAGCCGCTGGCACTCTACATGGTCCACCGGGTGGCCAAAGCCGTCGACGTGCCCATCATGGGCATGGGCGGAATCATGAACGCGGTGGACGCGGTTGAGTTCTTCCTCGCCGGGGCTGCTGCCGTGCAGATAGGCACCAGCAATTTCCTGAACCCCGGAGGCGCCGCCACCATGGTGCGGGACCTGGAACAATGGTGTTCCCGTCACCAGGTGGAAAAAGTCCGGGACCTGACAGGTGGTCTGCGGACCTGAGGCGGTGTTCAGATCGACGACGGAAAGCGACGCTTGAGTTCGGCAAGGACGGCGTCGGCCCCTTCCACCAGGAGGGCACCCGATGGCCCGTACATCTGCAGGTAGGGCAGGTAAGTGAGCTCATACTGGCCCACCACCGGCGTATCCCAGTTGACGATGTTGATCTTCCGCAGGGCGATGTCGGTGTGGGTGCGCGTGTAC
>SMVA01390844.1_pt1 | contig 22350 bp, 22 predicted proteins | sample 2456451 | NCBI WGS metagenome assembly SMVA01 (sample SAMN11095933, study PRJNA526329) | marine sediment metagenome | biome: Marine sediment; feature: Surficial sediment; material: Deep marine sediment; isolation source: Hadal surficial sediment | place: Pacific Ocean | collected 2014-05 | depth... | reverse complement strand
TCGGCTGCTACATCACGCTCATGTGGTGCAAATCAAAGGCGACAGTTACCGACTGAAGGACAAGAAGAAGGCCGGCGTACTGACGCCGATCAACAGCGCAGCGTCTGATTGAGCAAATATCAGGTACTGCTTTTCAATCACAGGGTCAGGGGGGTCAATTTTATGTTGCCGTTTCGGCACCAAAGGGGGTCAGTTTTATGTTGCCGTTGACACTGGGAGTGTTCGTGCAGTTGGCGTGGTATTTCTGAGCAGTGTTTACGGCCGATATTGTTCTCTTGCCGGTCGAAGACCGGCATAGACAAGTGCCCAAGGGCACCAGACAAACGAAAAAAGGGCGGCCCTTCGGGCCGCCCTTTCATACGATCTCCCTCCGGTCGAAGACCGAGGTAGACAAGCGCCTAGGGGCACCAAATACATAAAAAAAGCAGAGCCTTGGCTCTGCTTTTTTTATGTATTTGGTGCCCCTAGGCGCTTGTCTACCTCGGTCTTCGACCGGAGGGAGATCGTATGAAAGGGCGGCCCGAAGGGCCGCCCTCTTTTCGTTTGTCTGGTGCCCTTGGGCGCTTGTCTATGCCGGTCTTCGACCGGCAAGAGAACAATATCGGCCGTAAACACTGCTCAGAAATACCACGCCAACTGCACGAACACTCCCAGGTCGGTCGCAAGGGTTTGCCCCGGCACGCCGGTAGCGATACCGCCGAACTCGGTGCCGTCGGGCCCGACCGGCACGTGTAGCGCGCCGAGCAAGACGAAGTTCTCCTTCAGATCGTTCTGTGTGATGAGTTGCAGCAGCACGCTGCCGTCAGACAGACAGTCAGCGCCGTAATCATCAGCTGTTTGCGGGCCTGACTGGCCTGGCTCAGCAATACATTGGCTTCACACAGCCTGTGTATGATCTCTTCAGCGTTGTAGCGTTTCTTTGGCCAGGTTCAGATCGACTTTATTTTGGCTTTTTACCACTTTAGACCTGGACTAGAAAACCAGGGCCAGATCAATACACCGTCGGCACTCCATTGTTGGTCGAAACTGCGGCGCATTGCGATATTGAAATGATGTTATCGTTTGTGGATTAGAACTGGCCGATCCTTTGGGCTTCACCTGGTGGGAGGAGTTCGGTATTGCCGAGACGGTTGTTCGTTGCTGCACTGTGACATTACCGCTGGCAACGATTTTCTTCTTTGTTGCAACTCATTTCGAATCCAAGCTTTAGAAGCTGGAATTTTTCGGTCAGTATTAATTCGTTCTCAAGAAGCTGCGTTGGTCCAGCCCCCGCGCTTCTACAATATAGTCGTTGACCGTTGGCGACAATAGTTTGCATGGGCAGGAAACGAGGATTATTCCGCATGCCAGAACCCATCAATTCAGTAGCTTTAATCGGTAATTATCTGCCCAGAAAGTGCGGTATCGCTACTTTTACCACCGATCTTGCGAACGCGATCGTTGCAACCAATTCCAACATCGACTGTTCTGCCGTTGCCATGAATGATCGGCCGGATGGCTATGACTATCCGTCTGCGGTGCGGTTCCAAATCAACCAGAACAAACTGAACGAGTATAGTCTCGCTGCCGGCTTCCTGAATATGCGCAAACCGGATGTTGTGTGTCTGCAGCATGAATACGGTATATATGGTGGTCAATACGGCGGCTTTATTATCGAACTCGTACACAATCTAAAAATGCCGGTGATTACGACCTTGCACACCGTGTTAAAAAATCCCTCGCTCCAGGAGCAGAAAATCCTTAACCAATTGGCAGATCTGTCTGCCAAGCTGGTGGTGATGACCGAGAAAAGTGTTGATTTTCTTCGCGATGTTTATGACGTTCCCGAGAATAAAATTGAGGTCATTCCGCACGGAATTTTCGATGTGCCGTTTCTGGATCCGGATCCGTGCAAGAGCAAGTTCGTCTCAAACGACAAGACTATTATCCTGACATTCGGCTTGCTCTCACCGGGCAAGGGTATCGAGTATATGATCAAAGCGCTTCCGGAAATTGTCAGCTCCCACCCGGAAGTGCTCTATTTCGTAGTCGGGGCGACCCATCCACATTACAAGAACGAGAGCGGTGAGGACTATCGTCTGAGCTTGCACCACCTGGCAAAAGAATTGGGCGTTGCAGATCACATAGTATTCCATGATCGCTTCTTAGACCGCGATGAGTTACTTGAGATCATTCGTGCGGCTGATATTTATGTCACCCCGTATCTCAATGAGGCGCAAATTGTATCTGGTACGCTGGCTTATGCGATTGGGGCAGGTAAGGCCGTGGTATCAACGCCCTATTGGCATGCACAGGAGATGCTGGCTGATGATCGTGGCAGGTTGGTACCGTTTAAAGATCACCAGGCTTTGGCCCGTGAGATCACCGCGCTGCTGGATCACCCGGACGAGCGCCGAGCCTTGAGCCGTGCCGCTTATGAATACTCGCGCCCCATGGTGATGAAAGCAATGGGCGGCCGTTATCTGGAAGTTTTTGCCAACGCCAAAACTCAAAGCTCGACTGCGACCGATCTACCGGCACTCAACACCTTAGGTCAGCGCAAGCAACGGCTGCCGCAGATTAATTTTAAGCATCTCCGCATGATGACCGATGGTACCGGAATTCTCCAACATGCCAAATATACGATTCCTGACCGAGCGCATGGCTACTGTGTCGATGACAATGCCCGTGCCCTGATTGCGATCACCATGGCACATGATTTGCACAAGACAGACGCCGCACTGATCGAGCTGTCTACTTTGTATCTTAGCTTCCTGGATGATGCTTTCGATGCGGGCACTGGAAGGTTTCGTAATTTCATGAGTTATGATCGACAGTGGCTCGAAGACATAGGTTCGGAAGATTCTCATGGCCGTGCCGTATGGGCTCTCGGCATAGTGGCGGGCTGGGGTCTCAACGATGGCCAGGTTGCCGTGGCGGCTAAACTCTTCATCGATGCGTTGCCGGCACTGGAAAGTTTTGGGGACTCCCGCTCGATTGCATTCCCGATTCTCGGCATGCAGGCTTATCTCCGGCGCAACAATGACGACGAAGAAGTGCGGGCACTCATGAAAGTGCTGGGCGACCGAATACGGAACCGTTTCACAGAATATGCTACCGACGATTGGCATTGGCACGAGGACGTACTGACCTACGATAATGCGCGCTTGCCCCAAGCGCTCATGGCCTGCGGTCGTGCTACCGACGATAGTGACATGGTATCCCTTGGTATTGAGGTGCTCGAATGGTTACGAGACATTCAGCTTGATCCAGACGACGGATGGTACGCGCCGGTCGGTAATCTGGGTTGGTTTCCCCGGTTCGGCACCAAAGCGACCTACGATCAGCAGCCCCTGGAGGCGGCGGCCATGGTCAGCGCATGCTTTGAGGCTTATGAGTGCACCCTGGACGAAGCATGGAATCAGCTGGCCTCCATGTGTTTCAATTGGTATCTGGGCAAGAACGATCAGCAAATCAAGCTTTACGACCATGCCGGCGGTGGCTGCTGCGATGGGCTCCAGGATGGCGGTGTGAATGAAAATCAGGGTGCGGAATCGACGCTCTCTTGCCTTCTGGCCCTGCTCACTATCTACAATCTACGTGGGTTAACAACCCATCACGATAGCCAGCAAACTTAAGCGGTCGTAATTGGTCGATTGGGATAGTTTTACCGGGGCTTAAGATTTTCGGTTTTCTCTGAACCGGTCCATTAGCTCCGGGATCGAAACCGTCGCGACACGACATCGTTGATCGGCGATACCATAGGGAAGAATCAACGTGTCACCATGGAGCATGTTACCGCAGGAATAAACCACATTGGGCACATATCCGTCGCGCTCATGCTCGTCGGGGGCCAGTATCGGCGCGTCGAGCCGGCCGATTACCTTCGACGGGTCCTCAAGGTCCAAGAGCTCAGCCCAAATACTGTACTGCCGCATAGGCCCCACGCCATGGAGCAAGGTAAGCCACCCCTCAGACGTCTCCACCGGTGAACCGCAATTGCCGATTTGAACAAATTCCAGGGGATGCTTGGGCTTCTGCAGGAGTTGTGCTTCGTCCCAAAAGCGAAGGCTATCCGAGAACATGATGTAATTATTAACGCCATCCTGTCGTGACAACATCACGTATTGCCCGTTGATTTTCCTGGGAAACAATGCCATGCCTTTATTCTGTACAGCCTTGCCACTGAGGGTGTGAATTTTGAACGTCAAGAAGTCGGTGGTTTCGAGAAGCTGCGAGAGTATCGCAAAGCCGTTGTAGGCAGTGAAAGTCGCATAGTAAATCACCGACCCATCATCGCGGACGAAACGTACGAAACGTGCGTCCTCGATGCCGCCTACTTCGTTTTCTGTTACCGGAAAAATGACCCGCTCGGAGATGGGTTGGTCGGAGCGAAAAATCACTTCGTAGTTCGACCGGGCTAGCCACAATACGGTATCAATCGCCTCTTGCTTATTTTTCAGGCGAAACTTAGTCGAGCGAAGATTCTTAATCTGGCTTGCTAGTTCATCGAAGGTAAAGGTTTCGCCCAGGCCTTCCAGCAGGCGATTCACAACCCGGCTACGTGCGCCCATCTCCTCGAGCTTGCGCCGAAAATGATGGCGATCATAGACGGGATCCGGGTGATTTTCCGGCGTGGCTACATACTGGCTGGTGGCATCGAAACGGATGTCATCGTTCTCGTCGACGACGCCGCTACGGAATTCGATGGAGGATATATGGCCTTCGCCCGTTGCCCTGAAGCTCATAATGAAGCGCTGTGATCCCTTGTCCAGACCTTGCTGGTCCGGGTGGGGCACGATGGAGGGGTTAAAAAGTGCTGCGGCCTCCACCGAATACTCGGCGGTCATGTAGGCGCCCAGCAGAAGGCGGCGTTCGGACGATAAAGAGCGGCGCTTTGGTACGTGTTCTTCGATGCGCTGGAAATTCGTCTCCAGGGTTTCTCTAAAGTTTCGATGCCGCGCTGAGAAATCCTGGTACACATTTTCCAGCAAATGATGGACGTCTTCGTCGCTTAGCTTTACGATCCGGGTGATCAATTCTCGAGTCCGTGCTTTATCACCAGGAATATGCGCCCGCACAATCACACGGGAACTCTCGGCATTGAGTAAGGTGGGACGTCGTTTGACCAGTGGCTTACGTTTTTCCTGAACTCTCATTTATGGTTGCACATTGATGTAATCTACCTAACAATGACCCCGACAGGCGGTTGAAAATTCACAGGCATTACAATACTGCCTTGAAGAATCGGTTTAATTTGAAGGGCTGTGCAGCAGCAAACTGCAATGCACCCTACGCTTTTCTACCGACTCTTGCCTTGTCTGGCACTCACGTGATTTTTTCAGCGGCCTGCTAGGAAAGATTACGGAGAGTATAGCTGTGAGGTCTGCTTCAAGCTCCCTTTATCCGTCACACTTTTGAAAAATTCCAAGTTCCCGAAAGCCTATGCGTATTGCTGTTTTGAGTCCTATTTCATGGCGTACCCCCCCTCGTCACTATGGCCCATGGGAATCCGTGGTCAGCTTGCTCACAGAGGAGTTGGTGCAAATGGGCCTGGAGGTCACACTGTTTGCCAGCGGGGATTCGCAAACCAGCGGCAAGCTGATCTCGGTTTGCCCGCGCCCCTATTCAGAGGATGCCTCGGTTGACCCTAAGGTCGCGGAGTGTCTGCACATTTCCGAAGTGTTCGATCGTGCCGCTGATTTTGACCTGATTCACAACCACTTCGATTTTCTACCGTTGACCTATTCCGGCCTGGTCGAAACACCGGTAATCACCACCATTCACGGCTTCTCATCCCCGGCAATTATCCCCGTCTACAAAAAGTACAACGACCGGTGTCATTACGTCGCGATCAGCGAAGCGGACAAGTCTCCTGATCTTAATTATCTGTCGACGATTTATCACGGTATCGATCTCACCCAATTTCCCTTTTCCGAGGCCCAGGGGCAGTATTTGTTGTTCTTTGGTCGCATCCATCCAGAGAAAGGTGTGCACGAAGCGATCCAGGTGGCCCACCAGACGGGTATCAAACTGATGATCGCCGGCATCATTCAGGATCAAGATTACTTTGATACTCAGATCAAGCCGCATATTGACGGCGAAACGGTAGAGTACTTAGGGCCCGTGGGGCCTGACCGACGGGGGGAGTTGTTGAGTCAGGCGATGGTTTTATTGCACTTGATCAGCTTTGATGAGCCGTTTGGTTTAAGCCTCGTGGAATCCATGGCGTGCGGAACGCCGGTAATTGCGTTTAACCGTGGCTCGATGCCGGAGATCATCCGACCGGACGAAACCGGTTTTATCGTCGCGAATATTGACGAAGCAACGGCTGCTGTGGCTGCGATAAGTTCAATCAAACGATCTGCTTGTCGCGAAGATGTAGAGCGGCGCTTCTCGCGTGCGCGAATGGCGCAAGATTACGTCGCAGCGTACCGAAAAATCCTGGAACCGGGAGCAAACGATGAGCAATGACCCAATAGTCAGGCGTTATGAGGGAAACCCTATTCTTACCAAACAGGATGTGCCATATCCTGTGGAGACGGTTCACAATGCGGCGGCCACCAAACATGGGGATCGCTATGTTTTGTTATTTCGTTCCCACTTGCGTAACGGTAGATCCATTATCGGGATAGCGTGGAGCGATGATGGTTACCAATTCGAAGTGGCGCCCGAGCCATTCATGGTGCCATGCACAGAAGGCCGCTTTGCCGAGCACGAAGAGTACGGTGTGGAAGACCCGCGAATTTGTTTCATCGATGATCACTACCATATTACCTATAGTGCTTATTCCCGGTTTGGAGTGCGCATCGGTCTGGCGAAAACCCGCGACTTCAAAACCGTGAAGCGGGTGGCTTTTATCAGCCTACCGGATATGCGCAACGTGGTGATTTTTCCTGAAACCTTCGATGGGCGTTACGCACGGCTAGATCGTCCCCACTCAGAAATCAATCCCTGGTGCATTTGGCTGTCTTGGTCTACCGACCTGATTCACTGGGGCGATTCAGTGCCGGTGATCCAGCCGGTGACCTACCATTGGGATGAAATGAAAATAGGCCCGGGCGCAACGCCGATAAAAACCCCGGAGGGCTGGCTCAGTATTTACCATGGGGTATTTCCCACCATGGATGGAGCCGTGTACCGCCTGGGTGTGGCGCTCCACGATTTGGTCAACCCCGCCAAAGTACTAGGTGTCGCAGACGAATGGATTGTGTCACCACAAGATTCGTGGGAATTGACCGGATACGTACACAACGTTGTTTTCACCTGCGGTGCCATCGAGGAAAACGATGGTACCGTCAAGATCTATTGGGGCGGGGCAGACACCGTCATGTGTGTCGGCACCGCGCAGATCGCAGACCTGGTCGCGCTTTGCCTCAACCAGAGCAGGCCACCTTTATCGTAGAGGATAGGCCAAGATAAGTTATTTGAAAAATAACGGAAAATAGTCGAATAAACCCAGGGCCACGCACGAGTAGGCCAATTTTGATCCCAAAACTATCGATTAAAGGCGACCGCTATCGTTTTTCGGAAGGGCAGTCAGCCCAGATTCACCCCACCCCACCAAAATCCATTAAACCGAGCAGAATAATGGCGACGATGCCGACCGATAGAATCAGCAGCCCCCATCTGGTCAATCTTTCGATTCAACGGGTCCGCCGGCCGCCACCCACGCCTCGAACCCCCCTTCGATATGCGCGACCGGCGCAAGCCCCATGTCCTGCAGCGTCCGGGTCGCGAGCGCCGACCGCCAGCCCTTGCTGCAATGGAAAACGAAGCGCTTGCCGGACGCGAAGATCTCCCGATGATAGGGACTTTCCGGGTCGACCCAGAACTCCAGCATGCCGCGCGGCGCATGCAGCGAACCGGGGATGCGGCCCTCCCTCTGCAACTCGCGAATGTCGCGGACATCGACAATGACCGTATCGGGGTCGTCGACGAGGGCAATCGCCTCCTCCACGCCGATCGCAACGATCCGACTTTCAGCCTCTGCGACCAGCTGTCGGTAACCGATCTTCACCTCATCCCCCTGGCCGGGTCATCCGCGATGTCAACACCGCGGCAGCGTAGCAGAAACCCGATGTCGATCCGGCATCACACCGGGTCGCCGGTCGTCATGGCGTCGATCAGTCCCTCCGTCAGCCACTGCCGCAACATGCCGGCGGCACGCCCGGGCACGCCGGAGTCGGGCAACCAGTCGCACAACACGACGCAAACTTCAGCGAAGGTCGCACCGTTGCCGAACGCATCTATCGCGCCCGCCTCGGCGTCGTCGAGGATGCGCCAGTAGATCGTCAGATCGCGGCGCCAGATCGCCCACTGGGTTGCGCCGGCGAGTTGTTCGGGCGGTGGCGGCGGCTCGCCCGCATCGACGGCGCGCCAGATCGGGCCGATATTCCAGTTGCAATGGCCGCGCTGGAGTGCCGGTGTCAGCGACAGATGCAGCCCGGGCCAGTCGTCGGCCGGCACGGCGCCCAATTCGTCCAGGGATACCGTCGGTGCATCGGCTGCGTCGAACGCGAGGCCGCGAGCCCACTCAAAGCCCGCGAGTTCCGCAAGGTACGGACGGTCGGCATATTCCGGGTCCGTCGCCAGGCATTCTGCGAGGTGTCGGCCGAACCAGCGAACCGACGGATGCTGCGACGGGTAACGCTCGATATAGCGCAGCCCCAGCGCCCTGAAGGCTTCGGGCGACATCAGGGCCGCGACTCCCGGGTAGTCCACGCCGACAGCTTCCAGCAGGCGCTGACGGTACGCGTCGACATACACGCGCAACCGTGCATCGGCCGAGGCCGCTTCCGTGCCGACGAACTGTTCGGTCGGGGGCGCTGCACCGCTAATAACGTGTGCCTGGAAACCCGCCTGCAGCTCCGGCAGATCGCTCATGCGGCATGCGCCCGGGACTGACGCGCCAGCGCTCGGGCGACTTCCAGCTCATCGATCAAATCAGCCAGCGGGGGGATGTTGTCGTCCCGTTCGATCATCGTCGCCACGTCGCCGAACCGTGTGACGGCCGCGGAGTACAGCGCCCAGACCGGATCCGCGACCGGGTGGTCGTGGGTATCGATGATCAGGTGACCGTCGTGACTGTGACCGGCGAGGTGGATCTGCTGGACGCGCCCGACCGGCACACCGTCGAGATAGTCGAGCGGATCGAATGCGTGGTTGTGACTGCTGACATAGATGTTATTGACGTCGAGCAGCAACAGGCAGTCGGCGCGTTCCGCAATCTCTCGCAGGAACTCCCACTCGGGGATTTGCGAAGTCGTATACGTCACATAGCTCGAGACGTTCTCCAACAGGATCCGTCGACCGAGATAATCCTGGACGCGCAAAACCCGGTCGACCACATGCGCGATCGCCTCCTCGGTATAAGGCAACGGCATCAGGTCGTGCAGGTTCTGACCCGCGACCCCCGTCCAGCACAGGTGATCGGAAACCCATTCCGGCTCGACACGTTCGATGAGTCGTCGCAATCGATCGAGGTAGTCGGTATCGAGCGGCGCCGTGCTGCCGATCGACATCGAAACGCCGTGCATCACCAACGGGTAATTCTCCCGAACGCGGTCGAGGTAAAACAGGGCCTTGCCGCCATCGACCATGTAATTCTCACTCAACACCTCGAACCAATCGACCTTCGGCCGATCGCGAAGCACCTGCTCGTAATGGTCCACACGCAGTCCGAGACCGAATCCGAGCGAGGATTGGGCGCTGGTTTTTTCGGACATATGCGGTGTTCCGATCTGCAGGTCGTCAATGCCGGGAATTCTGCGATATTCCGTGCCCGGTACGACAAGGCCACCGGAACGCCAAGCAAACTGCTAACGCGTCCCGGCAGCCTCGCAACTCATCGGCCTGAATAGCCGGGCTGCACCGAGTCGGGTATCAAGCCTCCTCGAACTCGCCGCTGGCCGCGTCGCATTCAGCTTTGGTGGTGACCGTAAAGCCGGAGCCTTTACACGAATTCTGGCCCTTGCAACTGCTGTTAGCGGTTGCACATGCGCTTTGGCCCTTGCAGGAATTGGCGCCGACGCAATGGCCCGTCGATTCCGCCGCCTCCGCCGCATCAGCGGCACTGACAACCGTCGGCATTGTTACAAAAAGAGCAGCGGCCGCGGCCGCGAGTAACGCACCGTTTCGGCGATTTTTGGCATTCATAACTATCCCTCTCCATCGATGTAAAGAAATGATCGACTGCAACAAAGCAGACTTCTGACTTAATCTCTTGACCGCGGCGATGGGCAACAGGTTCCCCCCTGCCGGAAAATAATCGGCCACGAGCCGGATACGCGAAATATACCGGCTTGCTCTCCTCGGCAACAGAGGCGCGGGCACGGCCGTGTCCCCGGGTCATCAGCATCGATGCCGCGTCGAACTGCAGCGGAATCCCGGCCCCGGCCGGCCTTGGGATTTGTTGCCAATATAAGGCGTCGAGTTCCACAGGGTCGCGACAAGTCCGGCAAACCCGGACGTAAGGCCGGCAAAACGCAAAGACCATGCAATGGTTCCATTGTCGCACCGATTGGCGCGAACGTTGACTCCGGAGGCACTACGGTTAGACACTCCCGAGCTGGAACGCCTTGAACGCCGGATGGCAGGGAGTGCGGACATGAGCGCAGCGAACCAGATTATCGAAGGGATGACGGAACAGGAGAAGGCCCGTGCCGATGCCATCATGCACGGCTGGCTCGAATTCAATGCCAAGGCGGCAGCACTCGAAGCCGCATACAACGCGAAGTCGGTCAAAATCGGCCGCGCAATCGCCGACCTGATCGCCCGCGAGGTGGGTGTCGACGAGGACCTGATCGGCGGTCGCGACGCGGAATTCGGGCGCCTCGTCGGCGATGCCATTCGCACCTTCCACATGACCCTGCCCTATCAGCATCAGGCCAACGATGCCCTGATCAAGGAACAACTCAAGACGGCCGACTGGGCCTTCCAGACGGGCAACATGGACGCACTGGTCAAGCACGACATCGATTCGATGTACGAGATCCTGCACGAGCGGGTCTACTGGATTCAGCAGACCGGCGACTACGGGCTCGCACTCGACGCCGTCACGACGCCGACCTGTTTCCGCAACCTGACAATCGCGGAAGGCTTCCAGTGGCACGGCCCGATGAAAGTCTCCTGGGTCTCGCCGTACCAGCGCATCCTCGAGAAAGGCTGGCTGCGCAACATCTGGACTTCGATCACCGAACAGCGGCTTCACGAAGAATGGACGGTGCCGCGCTTGATGGGTTTTGCCGAGCATCTCGAGGTGAACTTCGAGATCTCGCCGTGGGACGAGGAGACCCGCCTGATCGAATTGACCTGCGTGCCACCCACCTGAGTCGCGAACCGCCCGCAGACAGCAATCACGGCCGGGGCAGTCCGCAAGGCAGCCCCGGCTTTGTTACCCATCCCGGATGACGACATGAATATGCGACGCTCTGCCCACCTGATCATCGCTCTGACCGTTGGCCTCGTCAGCTTCGGGAACGTACACGCACAGTCCGCGTTCGCCGAAGAGGAGTTCTCAGAGGACGACTTCGCGCAATTCTTCGAACTCATCGTCGACGGCAAGATTTCGCACGAGAAAATGAGCAAGCGGTGCGCGGCACAGAACATCGGCTTCACGTTTGCAGGCGAGAATCTGGAGCATACGGGTGGATCGACGCGCGTGGTCTACAACGTATCGAGAGAAAACACCTCGGTAGACGGACGAACGCTGCGCGCGAAACACTGGAACGCCTCATTTGGTGAATGGACGGGCGCCGTGTTCAAGCCTCTGTGCCCGGGGCTGTACGCGATCGCGGTCGACTTCTCGACGGCCGACGGCGACGGGGTCACGACCGAGGATGTCGTCGTCCACATCTACCTGAAACGCGCCGCCGACGACCGCCCGGGCCGACTGATCGCGACAGCGGTCAAGTCCGGCGTCGGTGCCCGTGGCAGCGGGCACGCGACCGTCAGCCTGCCGCTACGGAGCGGCGACGAGATATCGACCTGGTCCGAAGCTCCCGGCTCGAACCAGACTCGCATCCTGCGGCGGGTCACACTGACCGCCTACAAGATCGTACACCTCGAAGATCTCATCGCCGAGATCGACATGGACGCGTTTACGGCCGATGTCGTGCAACTGAAGAAAGAAAACTGACCGAGCCGCCGCGCGAGCGCCACGCCGTCAGTCGGTATCGCGCAGCGCGGGCAGAACCCGCTCCCCGATCAGGCGAATGGATGCGGCCGGGTCGTCGTAGATCCGGAGTGCGATTTCGGTCAACCCGGCTGCCTTGAATGAACGCAGCCGTTCGATCTCGTGATCAAGATCGGCGATTGATGAAGCGGATGTCGCGCGCGCGACCAGTTTGTCGACAATCTCGCCGGGCACACCCTCGATATCGGGCGACTTCGCATGATAAGCCTTGATGAAGGCCGAGATGTTCGTATTGACGATCTCTGCCTCGTCCGGGTCCAGCACATCGTCGATGTATTTGGGGTACAGCGTGCCGCGGACTGCGAGCCAGATACGGGCCTCGCGGGCGGCCTCCTCCGCGCTCTCCTTGACGTGCCACGCCCAGAAATTGTTCAGACGGAATGCGTTGCGCGAGCGGCCGCTCTCTGCCAGGCTTTCGTCGATGATCGCACGCGCCGTGCGCACATGCTCCGGCACGAAGTCACTGACCATGATGCCATCCGCGTACCGTGCCGCCGACCGCAACATCTGCGGGCCGTTCGCGCCAACGTAGATGACCGGCGGATCGCTTTTGACCCAGGACGGGTGGTACCAATCCACCTGGTAGATTTCACCCGCGTATTGGAGGGGCTCACCGCCGGCGGCTCTCTGCAGGATCTCCACGCACTCCCGGACCGCCCGGACGGGCCGTTCGCGCGACGCACGCATCGCCGTCGCGGTACCACCGCCGGCACCCACGACGATCTGCGCGCGGCCACTCGTCACTTCGTTCAGCGTCAGCAATGCGGTCGCCATTTTCAGCGGGTGCAGCTCGAACGGGCTGACGGCGATCGGCCCAATGTGGATGCTGGAGGTATTGCGCCCGAGATCGACGAAATTGATGAAGGGATCGCGGGCGTCGTTCATGTTCGATACCCACACGCCACCGAGTCCCACCTCCTCGGCCAGGCTGCCGAGCGCCGCCACGGCCTCCGGCGCCGCGTTGGATTCCAGGATAATGTCGATCCGCATGGTAAACCGGGAGTGGCCCGCCCGTGACCTCGATAATCAAGAACTCTTGCACAGCGGGCGACAACAGTCCAGATGGGGACCGGCGCGGCTCCGGGTCAGCGGGCGGCCCGCTCGACCATCAAGCCCGGCACACACCGCCGTCCGGTTAGAACGACTCCTGCGCCACGTCCCGAGCGTTGCTGGCAACACTCGACAAACCTGTCACCGGTGCCGTGATGATGTCATCGACGTTGTACAGGAAGAATCCGCCGGCAAGTGCCTCGACGCGCGCCTCCGAGAAGGGAGATTCGGCGTCGACGACCCCGAGGAAATACACCCGCGAACCATCCGGCAGCGTCTCCTGCACCTGGTCGGCGGCCAGCGTGGCCGTCACGCCGTTTGCGAATACCGTGATATCTCCATCGACGAGCGGATCGGCGCTGATGAAAAACAGGCCGACAGCGGTGCCGGGCGCAAACTTCAGCATGAAATTATCGCCGTCGTGAAACATGCCGCCGTCGCCGGTGCCGAGGAAATTCGGCGATGATGTCGTCGCATACAGATGCGCAACTTTCATGGCCAACCCATCGAAATCGTAACTGAACGTTATGCCTTCGGCCGTCGCTGCATCGGCAATCGTCGTGCCGGCCGGCATGTGATCGAAGTCGAGGATTCGTGGTGCGGTAGGCAATGCGGCGGCAAACTCGACCTGGTCCACATAGACCATGGGTTCGGCACTCAGCGCCGCACAGAAGGTTGCACCAACAAACGCACATACGCCTGCGGACAGACGTCTCTTGATTATCATTAGTCGCGCCCCTTTTTGATGGGATCTTGTCTAACTGTTCTTCGCGTGACCAGGCCGAACAGAAATTATTGATTCAGGTTATCGGTTCGGTCGGACACCCCAACCATACGCGTTCCCGCTGCCCGGGTGAGCACAAATTGACTTAATTGCAATATTTTGCACGACGGATGACGATTTTCTGCAACCCGTCCCAAAATGCCAGCACCCGGTGGCTCTGCGAGCCATTATGTCACATACCCTGGACCGCCAGAATGTCGAAATCGCGCGCGTAGTTCTGCAGTCGCTTGCTCAGACGGTCGCGCTGAGAGTCGGTCAACTGCGCGTTGAGTGCAATAATCATGTCGGTCGACATCTTGCGGTTTTCCTCAACCTTCTGTCGGTACTCCGGGTCGTCCATACGATTCGGATCGATCATCAACTGCAAGAAGCGCCCACTGAATTCGGGTTCGGCCGGGCGCTCGATAAGGAGTGTTCGGAACGCCTGCTGCCACCGGCGACGACCTTCCATCCATCGCTCCGATACGTCGTGCATATTGGCCGTGTACGCGTGGACCAATGACTTCTGCTCGCTGTTCAAGCGGCCGATGATACGCTTGAACCCCTTGACCGCGCCGTTCTGTCGACGCATGAGTCGCTCTTCCGGAGTCTCCCCGGCATACTTGTCCCATAACTCCTGGTTGTTCTCGTCAAGATTCGCGATGAATTCGTCGATCTGTTCGTCAGTCAGCGTCAGGAAGAATGCCGCGATACCCGGAGTCACGTGCAGGATCATCTCATCCCACAACTCAATCATGCGCTGATAACGTCTCTCCAGAATGTCGCCGGTTAACTCGCCCCTGGTTTCACGGTCGAGTTCCCGACAGTATTGCGCGTACTGGGGCAGCTGGGTTCTGCGGAGCCACTCGAGATCACGGGTAACGGTTTCGCGAAGTTGCTCCTCCTGCGCCTCGTTCAGCGAGAAGTACCCATTCAGATACCAGACAAGGACCCAGTCGAGCTGGTTGAACACGAACCGGTTCGCCGAACATCCCGCCAGCAGCAGGCACAAAAAAACGACCGAGATCGTTCTTGCCCGACTGCAAAAATATTGCGAACCCCGACGATCGGGCGCGGGCTGCAGCGCGATTTCACTGGCGGTGGCACTCATGATTCCATGATCGGGAATTGACGGACTGAGACGGAATGATCACCTATCATGCAGGTGACTATCGAGAATTTCTGTAACGAGTTGTAACAGATGACTGTACCGCGTTGCCGCGCGGCGCTTCAGTCGAACGGGTGTCTGACGATGATGTTGTCGTCACGGCCAGGCCCGGTGGACACCATATCTACCGGAATACCCACCACCTCCTGCACACGTTCGAGGTAGCGACGAGCAGGCCCGGGGAGCTGATCGAACTCGGTGATACCGACGGTGGACCCCTCCCAACCCGGCATCTCCTCGTAAACCGGCTCGCAATCCTCGTAACGACCTACGAGGTACGGTGGCACATCGTAGACCTCACCGTCCAACCGGTAACCGATGCAGATCTTGATCGTATCCAGACCATCGAGCACATCGAGCTTGGTTACGCACAACGCAGATACACTGCTGTTGATGATCGCGCGGCGCAGTGCCACAGCGTCAAACCAGCCGCAGCGTCGCGGCCGACCCGTCGTCGCCCCAAACTCCGCGCCGACTTTTGCAAGGTGCGCACCCATATCGTCGAATAATTCCGTCGGAAACGGTCCGGCCCCGACACGCGTCGTGTACGCTTTTACGATGCCGAGAATGTAATCGATCGAGAGCGGGCCGAGCCCGCTGCCGGTCGCGGCTGCGCCGGCGGTCGTATTGGACGATGTCACATACGGATACGTGCCGTGATCGATGTCGAGCAGCGTGCCTTGCGCGCCTTCGAACAACAGGTTCGCCCCGTTGGCACGCAGTTCGCCAAGATACCCGGCCGCGTCGATGATGAGCGGCTTGATGCGCTCCGCCATTTGCATCCATTCGTCTCGGGTGGCATCGATATCGATGGGCTCTGAATGGTAATAGTTCTGCAACATGAAGTTATGCAGATCCATCGCCGCGGCCAGGCGTGCGCTGAAAGTTTCGCTGTCGAACAGGTCGGATAGACGCAGCGATCGCCGGGCGGCTTTGTCCTCGTACGCCGGCCCGATACCGCGACCGGTCGTGCCGATCGCCTCCCGGCCACTGGCCTTCTCGCGACACTGATCGAGTGCAATATGCGTCGGCAGGATCAGCGGACAGGCGGCGCTTATTTTCAGGCGATCCGTTACCGAGACCCCGTTGTCGACCAGCCCGTCGATTTCTGCAAGCAGCGACGGAAGATGCACGACGACGCCGTTGCCGATGATGCAGTCAACGCCTTCCCGCAGTATGCCCGACGGCACCAGGTGCAAGACCGTCTTCATCCCGTCGATCAGCAGGGTATGACCCGCATTGTGCCCGCCTTGAAAACGAATCACAGCCGCCGCCCGGTCCGTCAGCAGATCGACAATCTTGCCTTTGCCCTCGTCACCCCATTGGGTGCCGATAATTACGATGCTCTTGCCCATACAACCCGCTAACTGCCACCCCGCACATATAACAGCAAACTCAAACCGACCAGCATGCTGGCCAGGCCAAAGAACCGCAATTGTCCGTCTTTAAATTGGGTCAGCATCAGCAGACTCTTTCGCCAACTGCCAGGACTGACAAAAGGCAACAATCCCTCGAGCACGAGGTACAAGGCGAAGGCCGCCAGAAGGTCGCTCCAATCCATCCCGGGTGTGTCGGTAACGCAGGCGTGCGAACGTGAACCGGCCTGCGCCGCAGTCTTTACGGAGCTCCGGACTGATTGAGATAGCGGAAGAAATCGCTTTTCGTATCCAACACGAGTATGTCGTTACCCGTCCCGATCGATCGACGGTATGCCTGAATGCTGCGAGTAAACCGATAGAACTCCTCGTCCTTCTGATACGCCCTGGCGTAAATCTCCGCCGATGAAGCATCCCCGTTACCGCGAATTATTTCCGCATCACGATACGCCTCGGCGATTAGCACCGTACGCTCCCGATCAGCCTCCGCGCGGATTCGCTCGGCGTTCTCGGCCCCCTCGGCGCGCAGTTCCGAAGCGACCCGAGCCCGCTCCTGACGCATACGATTGAACACGGACTCTCTGACTTCCTCGGAAAATTCGATGCGTTTCACACGCACATCGACGACCTCGATCCCGAGCGCAATCGCGTTGATACGGGCGGCTGTCAGCATATCGGCCATCAACTCGCGGCGCTCGGCCGACACGACCTCGGGCACAGTTCGCTTGGCGAATTCCGCGCGAATGCCGTCCTTGACGATTTCGAGCAGCCGCTGTGCGGCGATGGCCTGGTCACCCCGCGTCGCGCGATAGTAATCCGCCACATCCGAGATACGCCATTTGATGAAGAAATCGACAAACAGGTTCTTCTTCTCGAAGGTCAGAAACAGTTCCGGGGGGCTGGTGTGCGTCAGGAGTCGCTTCGGGAAAAATTGCACGTTATTGACAAACGGAATCTTGGCGTGCAAACCCGGCTCGAATTCGGACTGGATGATCTCGCCGAAGCGAAACTTGATCGCCAGCTCACGCTGATCGACGACGAACAACGACATCGAAATGCCGACGAATGCCAGCACTACTACGACGGCGATTAACCTGAGACTTCCCATTACCGGCTCCTCCTGACCCGAGCATCGTCGGCCTGGCGGCGGACGCCGCTGCCGCTGGTCGACGATGTCTGCGCGCCCGATGATGCCCGCCCGGATGACGCACCGGTGCCCCCACCACGCTGCCCCTCGAGCAACTTGTCGATCGGCAGATAAATCATGTTACCGCTGCCCTCCGCGTCGAGCAGCACCTTGTTCGAATTGGCATAGACCTCTTCTATCGCCTCGATATACAGCCGCTCGCGGGTCACGGACGGCGCCTTGTGATACTCGACCAGCAACTGCTCGAAACGCGACGCCTCACCCTCCGAGTCGGCAATGACCCGGGACTTGTAGGCCTCCGCATCCTGAACTCTTCGTACCGCCTCACCGCGAGCCTTCGGCACAATATCATTCGCGTAGGACTCCGCCTCGAACGAGAGCCGCTCCTTGTCCTCACGCGCCTTGATGGCATCCTGAACCGCGTTCTCGACCTGGCGCGGGAAGTTGACATCCTGAAGATTCACCTTCGACACCGTGATGCCGGTGCCGTATTCGTCCAGCGCCTCCTGGATCACCGTCTGCGTCTCCAGGGCGATCTGCGCGCGACCCTCCAGCAACACGAAGTCGAGTTTCTTGTTACCGACGACTTCACGAATCGCACTCTCGCTGACGTCTTGGAGCGTAGCGTCCGGGTTGACCACCCCGAACAGGTAGGTGACCGCATCTGCCCTCCGGTACTGCACGACGACATCGACCTCGACGATATTTTCATCCGCGGTCAGCATGCTCGTCTGCTGGCTGATATTCAGGACTTGCGTGGTAATCACTTTCTCGACCGTCTCGATCGGCACCGGCAGATGCCAGCGCAGGCCCGGCGACGTGAGCGCCGAGAATGAACCGAAGCGCAACACGACGCCGCGCTCGTCCGCGTTGATGCGATACAGGCCGCTGAGCAACCAGACCACTACAATGAGCGCCAGCACGACCCCCACGGCGACACCGCTCGGACCCTCCGCCCCGCCCGACGACGAGCGACCGCCCTTCCCGCCGAACAATGAGTTGAATTTTCGCTGCCAGTCCCGGACGATCTTGTCCAGATCCGGCGGGCCGTCGCTGCCACTCCGGTCCCAGGGATTTTTGCCGTTACCCGATTCGTTCCAAGCCATGCGCATACAGATTCCCGATGTGTTGCTCAATGCACGATTGCCGAGGGCTCGTCGTCGCCCGCGGAAAAAATTTCCAAGTCTTCGTTTCGCTGAAGGTCCCGATAGCCGCGTTGATCGATCTCCACATCCAGCTCCCAACCGCCGTCGGTCAGGCCGCGTTCGCTCGTCACTGTCGCGCGTTCATATAACAATGCACGCAACCTTGCCTGAGCGACCGTCAGTTTGACCGTTCCGCACACGACGTCAAGATGCAAGAAGTCCGCGATCACATCCATCAGGCCATCAACGCCCTCTCCCGTCGCGGCGGACAACCAGACGCGCTTCGGCATGCCGGTTTCCGACCGGTCGATGCGGGGCGGGACGCCTAGTATATCAGCCTTATTATAGACCTGAACGACCGGCAGCCGATCCGCTTCGATCTGCCGCAGCACCTCGTTCACGTCCTCGGTACGCTCCAGGTGGGCCGGGTCACTGCAGTCGATGACATGCAACAGCAGGCGAGCCTGCCGGGTCTCCTCCAGGGTGGACTGGAACGCCGCGACCAGCTCGTGTGGCAGATCCCTGACGAAACCGACCGTGTCCACGAGAATGACAGGCCCGCCCAAGGCGAGGTCGACCCGGCGGATGGTCGGATCCAGCGTCGCGAACAACCGGTCTGCAACCACGACATCCGCATGAGTCAGCTGGTTAAACAATGTCGACTTGCCGGCATTCGTGTAACCGACCAGCGATATCGTCGGCACCCGTTGCTTGATCCGCTGCCGCCGTGCGAGATCGCGGCGACGGCTCAGCCGCGACAGGCGAGCGTGCAACTGCCGGATGCGCTGGCCGAGCAGCCGCCGGTCGGTCTCCAGTTGCGTCTCGCCCGGTCCGCGCAGCCCGATGCCGCCCTTCTGGCGCTCCAGGTGGGTCCAGCCACGCACCAGCCGCGTCGACAGATGCTCCAGCTGGGCCAGTTCGACTTGCAGCTTGCCCTCGAACGTTCGCGCCCGCACGGCAAATATATCGAGGATCAGGCCGGTCCGGTCGACGACCCGACGGCTCACGGCCCCTTCCAGGTTCCGCTCCTGCGCCGGCGACAATGCATGATCGATCAGGATCAGTTCGGCATCGACACTGTTCGCGTACGCCTTGAGTTCTTCGAGCTTGCCGGTACCCATCAGGAAGCGCGGGTTGATACTCCGGATGCGGACCCGCATTTCGCCGACGATCTCGGCGCCGGCGGCATTCGCCAGCGAACCGAACTCGCCTTCCTCATCCCGGTACGGCGGGGAGCCGACGCGCACATGCAGGAGAATGGCGCGCTCACCGCGCTTCGGGCGATCAAACAATAACGCGCTCCGCAGCGCCGCGTGCCGGTCGAGCTGCCCACGCCACGCTCTGCGGTTGAGCTGACCTCGAGGACACCCGGCAGGTCATGCCAGGCTACTCCTCGCCGTCATCGTCACCGGCTGGCAGGCGAACATTGCGCGTGGGCACAACGGTAGAAATCGCGTGTTTGTACACCATCTGGTTAACACTGTTCTTCAGCAGCACCACAAACTGATCAAAGGAATCGATCGTGCCCTGGAGCTTGATCCCGTTCACGAGATAGATCGATACAGGCACTTTCTCTTTGCGCAGCAAATTTAGAAAGGGATCCTGCAACATTTGCCCTTTGGTCATCTTCGACTCCTGTTTCTTGTTCTTGATTTCTGAGATGTAATTGCACGATTCTGCTATCGACGAGCCGTTTTGCATGCCGCCTTGCCGCGATTCTAGCCCGTCACACGCGATATTACATCATATATCTGGGCTTTTACGCACCGTATCCCGCCAATTGCGGGGCGATTGCGTCAGCGACCGCAACGGCAACATTCGATGCCTGACAATCGAATTCCAACCCGCCGGGCTCGCTGCGCAGCCAGGTCAATTGCCGCTTTGCCAACCGGCGGGTCGCGACGATAGCGTTCTGCGTGGCACGGCTCAGGTCCACGTCACCGTCGAGATGTGACCACAGCTGCCGGTAACCTACCGCACGCATTGCGGTACATTCGCCGTTCATTTCCGGCATGCCGCGCAGCCGCTCGACTTCCTCGACGAAACCGGCGTCAAGCATGGCGAAGAAGCGCGTCTCGATCCGCCGATGCAGCGCTGCACGGTCCGACGGGACGAGCGCGACGCGCAGGAACTCGAAATCGGGCGCCGCGGGAGCGACCCGCTGCAAGCGGGAAATCGGCTGCCCCGTCAGGCGAATGACTTCGAGTGCTCGTTGCAGACGCTGCCGGTCCGTCGGCTTGATGCGCCGCGCCGCGATCGGGTCGAGCGCAGCCAGTTCGGCATGCAAGGCCTGCCACCCGTCCCGCGCCGCGCGTTGATCGAGTTCGTCCCGCACCGCCTGATCTGCCGTCGGCAGCGGCGCCAGCCCCTGCTGCAGGGCGCGAAAATACAGCATGGTTCCGCCGACGAGCAGCGGCAGTCGGCCGCGGGCGTGAACGTCCGCGATGAGTTCGCGCGCGTCGGTGCAGAACTCGCCCGCGGAATAGCGCTCCCACGGATCGCGAATGTCGATCAGCCGATGCGGTGCGGCAGACAGGACACCGGGTCCGGGCTTCGCCGTACCGATGTTCATGTGACGATAGACGAGTGCCGAATCAACGCTGATGATCTCGAACGGGAATCGATGCACGAGTTCGACCGCGACGTCGGTCTTGCCGGCCGCGGTCGGGCCGGCGACGCAAACCACCAGCGGCCGACCTGCGACTATTGGCGCCGGATCAGACATATTCGCCAGAAAAGCCTGCTAGCGGCCGCGCGAAAAAAGGCGATCGAGCTCCTGCATGGACAAGGCCGTCCACGTTGGGCGCCCGTGATTACACTGATCCGCACGCTCCGTCGCTTCCATCTCCCGCAGCAACGCGTTCATCTCGTCGATCGTCAGGCGCCGATTCGCACGTACGGAACCGTGACATGCCACGCCGGCCAGCAAGTCGTCGATCCGTTGCGCCACCCGTTCGGTGCGACCGGTTTCCAGCAAGTCCGCGAGCAGATCACGCAATAGCGATTCGGCATCGGCGTTCGCCAGCAACATGGGTACCGCGCGAACGGTGAGTCGCTCCGGACCGGATCGATCGACACGCAGACCGAGTTCGGCGAGCAACCCATGCTCATTCTCGGCCAGATCCGCCTCGCGTTCGCTGACATTGACCGTCACGGGCACCAGCAAGGGCTGACTGCGAATCCCGCTGTCGCGATAAGACGCCTTCAATCGCTCGTATGTCACCCGCTCGTGGGCGGCGTGCGCATCGACGATGACGAGCCCGCCGCTGTTCTGCGCGAGGATATACGCGCCGTGCAGGTGCGCGATCGCGTAGCCCAGCGGTGGCACCTCCGCATCGTCCGCCCGCGCGGGCAGCGCCGCGGGTTCACCCGGCCGATTCCCGGCGAGCGAGGCATACGCGACCATCTCCTCTCGAATCGCCCGGCCGGACGGACGAAACTGCAAACCGCGCTGCCGCGCCGGCGTATCGGGCTCGACCGGTTGGAGGTCCGGGCCGCCCGCACCGAGAATCATTGTCGGCGCGGG
>SMVA01230826.1_pt1 | contig 22356 bp, 15 predicted proteins | sample 2456451 | NCBI WGS metagenome assembly SMVA01 (sample SAMN11095933, study PRJNA526329) | marine sediment metagenome | biome: Marine sediment; feature: Surficial sediment; material: Deep marine sediment; isolation source: Hadal surficial sediment | place: Pacific Ocean | collected 2014-05 | depth... | reverse complement strand
GCCCGAACATCCCACCGCCCTGCACCGGTTCGGGGAGATCAAGATGAAGGACGGCGATCTGAAAGGGGCGGTGAAACTGTTGCGGCGTTCCCTGTTGGTGGCACCGGATCAGTATCAGGCGCACTACCTGCTCGGTCAGGCGTACTACCGGATGGGAGATCAAGACGCTGCCCGGCGGGAGATGGCCACGTTCCGCAAGATCAAGGATGCTCAGCGCGCTCACACGCGCCTGGCAGGCGGTGCCGCCATGGAGAACGATTGAGCCGCCTTGGAGGTCCGGCCGTCGCGGTCTTGGCGCTGGCATCCTGGACCCTGGCGGCCTCCCTCCATGCAGGGGAGAAGCCGCTGGGCTTCCAACTGGTGGATGTGGGCCTCCAGGCCGGCCTGACGTCGCCCACCATATGCGGCAAGGAGGGGAATCCCTCCATCCTCGACGGCACCGGACCCGGCCTGACGCTGCTGGACTTCGACGGGGACGGCCGCCTCGACATCTACCTGGTTCAGGGTGGGACCAGCTACGAGAAGACACCGGTGCACGTGGCCAACGTGTTGTACCGCAACCTGGGCGACGGTCGCTTCGAGGATGTCACCGGCGCAGCGGGCGTGGGGGACCGCCACTTCGGCCAGGGAGCGGTGGCCGCGGACGTCGACGGCGATGGACACACCGACCTGTTCGTGACCAACTACGGGCGCAATACTCTCTATCGTAACCAGGGCGACGGCACGTTCCGCGACGATACCGAGCGCGCAGGGCTGGGTTACCACGGCTGGAGCACGGGAGCGGCGTTCGCCGATGTGGACCGGGACGGTGACCTGGATCTCTACGTCGCCAACTACGTGGGCTTCGATCCGCGCACCACGCCGATCATGGGCAACCCGCGCTGCGTCTTCATGGGCGTGAAAGTCTTCTGTGGCCCGCGCGGGTTGACGCCGCTTCAGGACGTGTTCTACCGCAATCGCGGCGATGGAACCTTCGAGGAACGCACCCGTGAGTCAGGGTTGTGGCAGGCGGAGCCGTACTACGGCCTGGGAACGGTGTTCGGCGATGTGGACGGCGACGGTGACGTCGATCTCTACGTCGCCAACGATGCCACGCCCAACCTGCTGTTCCTGAACCGGGGCGACGGTACGTTCGAGGAACGGGGCCTGTTGCAGGGAGTGGCTTTCAGCCAGGACGGCGCCGAGCAAGCCGGCATGGGCACCAACCTGGGTGACTACGACGGCGACGGGCGGATGGACATCGTGGTGACCAATTTCTCGCACGATACCAACACGCTCTACCGCAACCAGGATGGTCTGTTCGAAGTGGCCACGTTTGCTGCCGGACTGGGGGAGGCCACGCTGGATCGCCTGGGCTGGGGCGTGGCCTTCGTGGATCTGGACCACGACGGCTGGCGGGACCTGTTCATCTCCAACGGTCACGTGTATCCGCAAATGGACGGTAGGGGATTGGGCACCGCCTATCGCCAGGCAAACCAGGTTTTTCTCAACCAAGGGGATGGAAGTTTCCAGGATGTCTCGAAACGTGCCGGCCCCGGGATGCAGGTGGTGGAATCGAGTCGCGGTGCGGCGTTCGGTGATCTGGACAATGACGGCGACATCGATGTGGTGGTGGTGAACCTGGGAGCTCCGCCGACCTTGCTGCGCAACGACAGCGATACCACGAATCACTGGATCGGGTTCCGTCTGACGGGTCAGGGTGCCAACCGGGATGCAGTCGGCGCACGGGTGACGGTGCACTCCGGCGGGCGCGTGCAGCTGGATGAGGTGCGAGCAGGGTCGGGGTTCCTCTCCGGATCGGACCTGCGGCTGTTGTTCGGATTGGGGACTGCGGACAGGGCCGACCAGGTGGAGGTGCGCTGGCCCGACGGCAGCTCGTCGCAACACCCCGGCCTCACTGCCGGGCGATACCATCATCTGACGCAGCCGGAGCCTGCCGCGCGCTAGCGTCCGCGTCCAAAGTCCCGATGGGCAACGGGTCTGGTCGCATGGACGAGATGGGAATAGTTCCCCGATCTCCGCGGTTGCCCCGACGTGGTACGATGCGGGTCGGCCGCCAGCGTTGCGGCCCAGGAGGGAACTCGACCAGGTGAACCATTCGCGGCTATTTGCATCGGTGCTGGCAATTGCCTGCCTGCTACCTCCCGCCTGCAGTAACGAGGATGCGGTTCTGGTGGACAATCTCATCAACCCGATCCGCCTTGGCGACGAGGTCAGCCTGTCCGAGGATGTCCAGCCCCTGTTCACTTTTAGTTGCGCCGTCGCGGGCTGTCACGACCGCGCTTCGGCGTCGGGTGGCCAGGTGCTGGAGGAGGGCAGCCTGTTCGACGCCGGCACCGGAATCGTGGGTGTCGCCAGCCAGGGGGCGCCGTTGCTGCGGGTGCAGCCGTTCGACAGTCAAGCCAGCTATCTGATCCACAAGCTGCAAGGTACTCAGTTCAACGTGGGCGGCCAGGGAAGTCAGATGCCGCTCGGTGCCCTTCCCTTCGACGACGAGGTGGTGCAGGTCATCCGTGATTGGATCGATGAAGGCGCGCAGAACAACTGACCCTGTCCGATACCGGCAGGCCCGGCGCTTGGCCGTCCTGGGTTTGCTTCTCCTCCTGTGGGCGCTGCCGGCGTGGGCGGACGCGGAATCCACGGCCTTCCAGGCCGCCTCGCGCCTGCTCGGGCGGCGCTGTTCCGTCTCGGGCTGTCACGCAGGGCCCGACGCCGAGAAGGGGCTGCGCCTCGAGCCCGCGCAGGTGTACCGGTCCACGGTGAACGTGCCGGCGCGCACCGACCGCCGCTACCGGCTGGTGGCCCCTGGACAGCCGCAACGCTCGCTGCTCTACCTCAAGCTGCTTCCGCCCGAGGAAGGCGGTTACCATGGGCCGCGCATGCCGCTGCAGTTATCGTCGCTCAACGAGGAAGAGCTGGCTGTCATCCGGGCGTGGATCGAATCGTTTCCGCAGGACCGCTGGCCACGGGCCACCGAGGCCGATGAGAAGTCGCCCAGGCCGGCGAAGAGGAACTTCCTCGATGCGCATCTCATCAATCTGTCCACCACCGACCCGCTGGGTGGGCGCACCTTCGAGTTTCGCGTGGCGCACCGGTTCAAGGGCTCGGTGGACCAGGCCGGGGGCGAGAACCTCTACGGGCTGGACACCGGTGCCTGGGTTTCCTTCGGCATGGCCTATGGCATCAGCAGTGCGTGGGAGCTGGGCCTGCGCCATACCAACTTCCAGCAGGCGAACGAGGTGTTCGTCAAGTACGCCGTGCTACAGCAGGGCGAAGGAATGCCACTGGCCCTGGCCCTACGGGCCAGCTACTCCAGCCTGCACGCGGACGGACGTGCCAACCGCAACCGCTACACCGGGCAGGTGCTGCTGAGCCGGCGCTGGGGCGAGCACGTCTCCGTCCTGCTGGCGCCGACCTACGTCACCGACGCCAACTACCTTGACGACGAGGACCACGATGGGACCCTGGCGGTGGGCGTAGGGGGAGAGGTGCGCCTGACCCGCAAGCTGGCGCTGGTGGGCGAGTGGATCGGACAGATCTCCGGCGTCAAGGCCCCGCACGAGTCCGTCTCCCTGGCCGTCCGCATGAGCACTGGCCGGCACGCCTTCGACCTGGTGCTCAGCAACACCAAAGCTGCGCATACCGACCTGTTCGCGCCGGGAGGTGACCTGGACCCGGGCGACGACTTCCGGCTGGGCTTCAACATCACGCGCTCGTTCCCGGTGGGTCGACGGCACTTCTAGATTTGCCCCATTGCCATTGACTTGCCCGCGCCGCCATCCTATGGTCACGGACGGGAGCACACCACCTCATGAGCCATCGCAAGGACCTGCCGCGGCTGACTCCAGACCTGTTCCGTCTTCCCATCGAGAAGATCCGAGCGGGCTACAAGTCGGATACGTACTTCAATCAGACCCGGCAGATCCTCATGGGGACCGGTCGTCCGCACCGGGTGACGATGCAGCTGTTCCAGCGCGAGGATCAGGCCATGGTATGCGGCATCGACCAGGTGCTGGCCATACTGCACGCCGGCACCGGCCACTACAGCGATGCCCGGCGGGCGGCGGACCTGTTCCAGGAGTACCTGCTGCTGGAGCGCGAGGCATACCGGCTGTGGCTGAACCTGGACCAGTGCTCGTACGAGCGGCTGGAACCGGTGCAACGCCAGAGATTCGATGTGTCCGCTGAGCTGGCTCGTCTATGGCAGAGCGGGTTCACTTCGCTGCGCATTGCCTCGTTGGCCGATGGGGAGATGGCGGACGCTTACGAGCCGGTGATGGAGATCGAGGGAGATCTGGAGCAGTTCGTGCACCTGGAAACCCTGCTCGTCGGCGCCCTCACCGATGGCACCACGGTGGCGACGAACACGGCTCGGGTGGTCGAGGCGGCAGCGGGCAAGCCGGTGATGATGTTCGGGGCCCGCCACCAGGGTCACGAGAGCCAGGCCGGTTCCGGCTACGCCGCCTGGATGGGAGGTGCGCGCGGCGTATCCACCGACGAGCAGGGCGAGTGGTGGGGGAGCAAGGGCATCGGCACCATCCCGCACGCCCTCATTGCCGCCATGGACGGCGATACGGTTCAGGCCACGCTGGCGTTCGCCGAAGTGTTTCCCGACCTGGCACCCGTGAGCCTGGTGGACTTCGACAACACCTCGGTGGAGACCGGGTTGAAGGTGGCGCGCAAGCTGGGCCGGCGCCTGTGGGGCGTGCGCCTGGACACGTCCCGGGATCTCATCGATGCTTCGATCTATCAGGCCATTCAGGACGGTACGGAGGCCGCGCGCGGTGAGACCACCGGAGTCACTCCGCGCCTGGTCACTCGCATGCGCACGGCGCTGGATCAGGCGGGCTGTGACTGGGTGCGTATCGTGGTCTCCGGCGGGATGACGGCCGAGAGGATCCGCTGTTTCGAGGCTCAGAAAGTACCGGTAGATGCGTATGGCGTGGGGAGCTCACTGCTGGAGCGCGCCGGCGGGCGCTTCGAATACACTCAAGATGTGGTCCGCCCCAACACCAAACGCGGCCGAGTTCACGTGGCATCGGAGCGGCTGTGCCCTGTGGATGTGCAGGGGCTGGCCAGTTCCGTGGCGCTATAGTCATGAGCGCCTCCGGGGTGGGCCAGGTGGTGGACAGGTTTCTCCTTGCCGTGCTGCGCCGGCGCGGTGGTCGTCGCTGAGCGGTCAGGCGGACACGTAGGAGGTGTACGTGGACGCCGGCTCGAAGCCCATGCTCTGGAACAGGCCGTTGAGATCCTTGCGGTTCTCGTGCACCACGCAGAACAGATCGTGCCCCAGGCTACGGGATTGTTCCAGCATCTTGCGAATCATCGCACGCGCCAGGCCATTTCGCCGACGGTCCGGCCGCACCGCCAGGTCCACCAGCATGCCGGTGCGTCCGACGGACAGCAGCCCGATGTGTCCCACCGGCTCGAAGTCCAGCAGGGCAAGGTAGTAGCGCACGTTGGACGACAGGCTGCGCCGGCGCGCCACGGCCGCCATCTGGTCCAGCTCCTCGCCGGCATGGCCCTCGGCAGCCAGGATCTCGCGGCGTAGCTGGCTGAACTTTCCCCATGCAGACTTCTCTGCGATGCCGCGCACCTCCACCCGCGCATGCACATCGGCCTGTGGCGCCGACAGGTACACCTGGCCCATCCAGGAGTGCGGCTGGAAGGCAGAGGCCTTCAGCAGCGGACCCAGCTCCTCCGGCCGGGTGTCCTCATCGACGATCACGTGGGCCCGGCGGGAGCCGGCGGCCCGCAGCAGGGAGACGGCGTGATCCACGAACTGTGCCAGGTCCTGGTGGTCGTCGAGTCGGACGCTATGCACCAGGTTTGCCTGTAGCAGCAGCGGAAACTCCGGGTTGGTGACCACCACCGCCCCCTCGGCGGCCTGGGCACGGTTGCCCAGGGAGAGGTAGGTGGAGAGCATCCGGTGGATGCGCTGGACGGAGCCTTTCATGATGATTCGGTGTCGATGATAGCACGAACGGTCCGTCTTCTCGGACGCGGGCCGTCCCAGGCAACGACCGGCAGGCTTTTGGCGTTACAATACCCGGTAGCGGGGTGCTGAATGCGTAGCTTATCTCTCCTGGCCATCGTGGCTGTGGCGGTGGGTGCGGTGACGGCCGCGCCCGAGGAACAACAACTGACGGATGGGCTGGCAGACGCCAACCGGCGTTTCGAGCAGGGGGACTTCCGCGGCGCAATCGATGGTTTCGAGTCGTTCCTTGCCGACTCTCCCGATCACTACGAGATCCTCTACAAGCTGGCTCGCTCGTATCACGAGCTCGACGAGCAGGCAGGGTTCGATCAGGCCATCCGTCGCGTCCTGGCGCTGAACCCGCAACGTGCGCAACCGTTCGTTCTCATGGGCCGGAGGTTCCAGTGGGAGGGCCGCTTCCCGGACGCGGAGAAGGCCTACCGCAGAGCACTGGAACTGAACCCGGAGAGCATCGAGTCCCTTGCCGGGCTGGCGGATGTGTGTCTGGCCCGCGGAGCGCGCCAGGAGGGGCTGGGCTATCTGGAACAGATTGTTCAGGGCCACCCCAACAACGTGCCATATCTGTGGATGCTGGCGCGATCCTCACAGAACCGGCAGCGGCAGGCGGAGCTCTACCGTCAGATCCTGCAGGCCTCTCCGCATGGCGACGTGGTGGCCAAGGGACGCCTGGCACTGCTGGAGGCGCGCTGGCACCGTCAGTTCGTGCAGATCGAAGGGCTCGACCGGCCCCAGAGGATCCGCTTGTTTTACACGCCGGCCGACCGCAAGAACCGCAAGCAGGGTTTCCGCTTCCACCACGAGTCCAAGGGAGCGGTGGAAGGATGGGCGCTGCGGGTGGCCACTCCCAACACGCCCTACGTGCGCCTGCACGTGAACGGCATGGGACCCTACAAGTTTCTCCTGGATACCGGCACGCAGGGCGTGCACGTCTCGCGCGTCCTGGCGAAGAAGCTCGGGCTGGAATCGTTCGGCAAGAGCCGTTTCGAGGGCCTCGGGGGTGGCAGTATTCTCTACGGGGAGATCGTCTTCCTGGACAGCCTGCAGCTGGGGAGGGTCAAGGTCAGGAATGTGCCCGCGGAGGCCATCGATCTGGTGGGCATCGGCGACGGGATCATCAATCCGGCCATCCTCGGTGAAGTGCGCGTGCAGATCGAGAACAGCCGGCGGTCCCTACGTCTGAGCCGGTGGCCCGAGGAGGGGGAGGAGGACCCGATACGCCTGGAGGCGAGCCACCGTCTGGGCGCGCCGGTGACGATGCCCTTCCTGTCTTTCCATGGGCATACCATCATCCGGGTGGAGCTGCAGGGCCTGGTGTCCAACGCGCTGCTGGATACCGGTGCCGAGAACACCGTGCTGGACCTGTCCGTGCTGGAGGCCATACCGGCGCTGCAGGCGTCTCCAGTATCCGGCTACGGGATCACGTTGCAGGGGCTCACCGGGGCATTGCTGGATGCTCAGGTGGTCCAGGACATCCAGATCGTGCTGGCCGGGCAGAACTTCCGTGTGGTCGATCTGTTCGCGGCCGACCTGCGGCGCATGACCAACTTCTACGGGCCGGAGATTCATGCCGTGCTGGGGATGGAGCAACTGCGGCACTTCGACATGACGTTCGATTACCGGCGTAACGAGATCACCTTCCAGCGTAACCTTCGGTAGAGACTCCTCTGTCGTGGAGATCCGGCCCTCGTCGTCCGTCGCGGCGACGCGCACGCTCGTTCAGGCGGGTATGGCGAGGGTTTCGGTAGTGGTTGCGCTTGTGATCCTTGCTGGGAGGAGGGTGTTGATCGATGTGTCGGGGGCTTCTAGCGATAAGTCGATGAAGTTGCTGGTGAGGGCGCGTAGGCGGCCGTCCTTGCGGCGGTTATCGTAGGCCAGCGTGAGCAGGGTCTTGCCGACGAAAGACTGGCGGAACCGCAGGGCCAGCTTGTCTCCGAGGTCGCGCAGGCGCGCCGAGCGTTCGGTGATGTCGGCGTCATGGACCACTCCCTCCTGCGTGGCGGAATGGGTGCCGGGGCGAGGGGAGTAGGAGAACACGTGCAGGTAGTTGAGCGGGGACGAGGCGATGAACTGCAGGGTCTCCCGGAAGTCGCTATCGCTCTCCCCGGGGTGGCCGACGATGACGTCCGCTCCGATGCCGGCGTGCGGGACCCGGTGGCGAATCTGCTCGACGGTCCGTGCGTAGAACTCCGTGCGGTAGTTGCGACGCATGCGGGCCAGCACGCGGTCGCTGCCGCTCTGCAGCGGCACCTGGAGGTGCGGGGCCAGACGGTGGTCCGCAGCCAGCAGGTCGATGATCTCCGGCGTCACGGTACGTGGTTCCAGGGAGTTGAGGCGTAGTCGTCCAAGGCCGGGAACGTCCAGGAGCCGGCGCAGCAGTGCCGCCAGGTCGATGGGCTCCTCGAGGTCGCGGCCGTAGTCGCCGGTGTTCACCCCGGTGAGGACCACCTCCTGGTAGCCGGCGCCGATGAGTCGCTGGAGCTGTGTGGCCAGCAGTTCCGGCGGGACGCTCACGCTGGGACCGCGTACTTCGGGGATGATGCAGTACGAACAGCGCAGAGCGCAGCCCTCCTGCACCTTCAGGAAGGCACGGGTGCGGTCGCCGAAGGACAGCGCGCCGGCACACGACGGAGTCTCCCCGGGGCCGGTGAGAGCGCCGCTGTGCGTGGCCCTTGCCGCCACGAGTTCGCCCAGACGGGCGCGTTCGCCGCGGCGCACCACCAGATCGATCTCGGGCAGCGACTCGAGTTCCTGCGGAGCCCTCTCCGCCAGGCAGCCGGTGGCCACGAGGAAACAGTCCGGGTTCTCGCGCCGGATCCGTCGAGCCAGCCGGCGGGCGTCGGCGTCGGCCCGATGGGTCACCGTGCAGGTGTTGATCACCACCACGGATGCCTCACCGGCGCTGTCGGAAGGCACCAGGCCGCGGGCGCGGAGATCGCTCTCCACCACCGCGGAGTCGAACTGGTTCAGCTTGCAGCCGAAGGTTCGGATGTGGAACGTGCCGGCCACGGGTCAGGAATCCCACCCCCGGCTGCGCAGGTCCTCGAGGCGCTTCTGCAGCAGCTCGGACTTCTCGGCGACGCGGTCCCTCATGTGTCCGCGCGATTGCTGCAGCGCCTCGGCCAGGCCCGGGTCCGAAAGGGCGAGGATCTGCACTGCCAGCAGGCCGGCGTTGCGTGCACCGGCCTTACCCACCGCCAGCGTGGCCACCGGAACACCGGCCGGCATCTGCACCGATGCCAGCAACGAGTCGAAGCCGGCCAGGGGAGTGGCGGCCAGCGGCACGGCCAGAACCGGCAGTGTCGTGCTCGCGGCCATCACCCCTGCCAGGTGAGCAGCCCCACCTGCGCCGGCGATGATCACCTGGAGGCCGCGGTCCCGGGCGCTGCGGGAATACTCGTGAGCCTTTTCCGGTGTGCGGTGGGCAGACAGCACGTGCACCTCGCAGGGTACACCGAACTCGTCCAGGGCCCGAACCGCCTCCAGCATCACCTCGGCGTCCGAGTCACTCCCCATGACAATGCCAACCTTCGCCTGCGCTTCACTCATGTGGTGGAACTCCTGCCGGATCGGTAACCGATATCCCGGCGAAACGTCTTGCCCTGGAATTGAATGATTTCTACTGCCTGATAGGCTCGCTCCAGCGCCGCCGGGAGATCCGCGCCGAGGGCAGTGACTCCCAGCACCCTGCCGCCCTGTGTGAGGACCTGTTCGCCCTCCCGGCGGGTGCCGGAGTGAAACACGTGCACGTTCTCGAGCGCCGCAGCTCGAGCCAGGCCCGTGATGGGGTGGCCCTTCTCGTAGGATGCCGGGTAGCCATCCGACGCCAGCACCACGCAGGCGCAGGCCTCGCGCCGCCAGTCCAGCTTGACGTCCTGGAGCCGACCCTCTGTGGACGCCAGCATCGGGCCCACCAGGTCGGACTGCAGGCGAGGCATCATTGCCTGAGTCTCGGGGTCCCCGAAGCGAGCGTTGAACTCCAGCACCTTGGGGCCCTCCTCGGTGATCATCAAGCCGGCATAGAGCACGCCGCGGTACGTGCGTCCCTCGGCATCCATGCCCGCCACGGTGGGCAAGAGGATCTCCTTGAGCGTGCGGGCGAACATCTCGCGATCCATGATGGCCGGAGGCGACACGGTTCCCATGCCGCCGGTGTTGGGCCCGGTGTCCCCATCGCCGAGCTGCTTGTAGTCCTGACAGGCCACCAGGGGTACCACGCGCTTGCCGTCGCTCAAGGCGAAGAACGAAGCCTCCACGCCCTGCAGGAACTCCTCGATGACCAATCGATCACCGGCACTGCCATGCGTGTGACCTTCCAGCACGTCGGTGGCGAACGTGCTGGCGGCCTTGCGGTCGGCGGCCACCAGGACACCCTTGCCGGCGGCCAGCCCATCCACCTTGAGCACCACCGGATAGGAAACATCGCGGCTCTTCAGGTAGGACCGGGCCTCCCGGGCCGAGGTGAACGTCTGGTAGGTGGCGCTGGGTATGTTGTGACGCGCCAGGAATTCCTTGGCAAAGGCCTTGGAACCCTCGATCTCGGCCGCGGCGCTGCTGGGCCCGAAGATGCGCAAGCCACGCTTGAGGAACTCATCGACGATTCCCATGGTGAGGGGAAGCTCGGGGCCGACCACGGTGAGGTCGATGCGCATCTTCTGTGCGAAGTCCGCCAACTCCACGAGATTGGTGGGATCGATGGGCAGACAATCGGCCAGGGCGGCGATGCCCGGGTTGCCCGGGGCGCAGAACACCTCCTCCACCTCCGAGTGCTGACGGATCTTCCAGATGAGAGCGTGCTCACGCCCGCCACCACCGACGACCAGGATTTTCATGGCAGATCTTTGAAGAAGCGTTCGGGGAAAAGGAAAACGGAATTGTCACACAAAGCCCCAGGAGGGTCAATCCTGGCCGGCCAGGGCTTTGCTTACCGGCGATCGGGAGGCGGTGGTGGCCGGCGACTCGGTCCCATAGTAGGCCAGCAGCGCATCGACGAAGCCGTGCGCCAGCCGCTCACGGAAATCCGGATCCCTCAACTGGGCCCGATCCTGCGTGTTGCTCAGGTTCACCAGCTCCAGCAACAAGCTCAAGGGCACTTCCGAACAGCGGATCACCGCCGGCACCCAGGAGCGGCCGCGTCGGACGACGTGATCGCGCACCGGCTCGTAGCGGTGCACCGGCAGGTTCGCGTTGCGGAAGCTGCGCATCAGTTGCTCGGCAAACTGCCGCGCCACGCCCTCGGAGCGCGCCCGGGTCTTTGCGTCGAAGGAGATGTACGTCTGGTCGCGCACCTCCTCGAAACGGCGGTAGAGGGAATTGCCGTTGCCGTAGCGCCGCGTGCGGTACTTTCCGCCCGGGATGTAGACCATGGCTCCGCGCAGGGAGGGGTGTAGTGAATCGGCGTGCAGGCTGACGAAGACGATCTTGTCGGGATCGACCCCGCGTTCCACCAGGCGGCGATAGAAGGAGTTGGCCAGGTACCAGCGCAGGTTGACGCCCATGGCGCGCCGGTCCGGGTCCAGTGGTGGGTACGGTGGGGTGGTGCGAATGACCTCGTTGCGATCGCGCGACAGCGTCTCCAGGTTGCGTATCTCGTAACCGGTATTGCTGTCCTCGATGGTCACCAGCGTCATGGCGTCGGTGTCTCGTTCCAGCAGGCGTTTGATGCGGCACATCACGTCATAGACGTACTCGTCCTCGTCCATTCCGTTCTGCGTGGTTCCCACATCCACGCCCCCGTGGCCGGCGTCCAGGATCACGTGCACCCCTGCCAGGCGCCGGGCGCGCACGTCGGTACGGAAGCGCGAGCTCGCACTGCGCCTTGCCTTCCAGGCTACGCGACGCGGGTCTCCCTCTGGCAGATAGCGCGGTAGCAGCAGCTCACGGGGGATGCGCACCGCGAACCCCACGGGGATGGAACGCACGTCACGGATGTTGTTACGTCGCGCAATCTCGGTGGCCATCTGGTTCACCTCCTGCGCATCCAGGTTGCCGGTGAAGCGGATCACCACCGAGGAATACAGCGCCTCGCCGGGCTTGAGGCGGTAGAGAGCATAGGGCCCCTGCGGATCCTCACCGTAGGTGAGCTCCACCGGACTGACGGTTTCCTGTGGGACAAACACCGGCAGCAGCATTTCTCGGGGGATGCGCACCGTCTTGCCTGGAGCGCGTCCGGCCCGGGTGCGGCCGTTCAGCTCTCCCAGATCCTGCTCCATCTCATCGCTGCCGGTGAACCACGTGGACAGATTCTCCAGGGTCTCCCGGCAACGGCGCGCCGGCTTCTGGCCCAGCTGGTGAATCCAGTAGCCGCCGGCGAAGCGGTCCTCGGGAAACACGGAGACCAGCACGCGGCGGCGGTACTGGTCCGTCAGGAGATCCAGGGGGATCTTCACCGACCGCCCCACCTGTACGGAACGCTTTCGGTTGACGTCGCGAATCCGGCGCCAGTGGTCCTGCTGCCGAACGTAGCGTCTGCTCAGGACGATGTAACCGTCATCCTTGCGCGGCCAGACCCTCAGGAACGGCTGTCCATCCGAGCAGATCCCGGACTCCTGGACCGCGGCCGCAGTCGTCCATGAAGGGATCGGGACCGTCAACAGCAGCGCCAGGAGCCAGTAGCGCCCCTTCATCGCTTGCCCTCCGCCGGCCGCGGCTCAAAGCCCAGCACGTCCTCCAGAGCCCGAGCCGCACCTAGCAGCCGGCTCTCCTGGAAGTGAGGCGCCAGCAACTGGAAGCCGATGGGCAGGCCCTGGCTGCTGAGACCGCAGGGCAGCGACAATGCCGGCAACCCTGCCAGGTTCGCAGTGACGGTGAAGATGTCCGAGCGGTACATGGACAGCGGGTCCTGGGTTCGCTCTCCCAGGCGAAACGCCGGCTCCGGTGCGGTGGGACATGCGATGAGATCCACCTCCTGGAACGCCGCGTCGAAGTCACGACGGATGAGACGGCGCACCTTCATCGCTTTCTGGTAGTAGGCATCGTAGTAGCCCGCCGACAGGGCGAACGTCCCCAGCATGATGCGCCGCTTCACCTCGGGCCCGAAGCCGGCGTTCCGGGTGGCGCGGTACATTCCTCCCAGGTCCTCGCCCTCCCGGCGCACGCCGTAGCGAACGCCGTCGTAGCGGGCGAGGTTGGAGGATGCCTCGGCATTGGCCACCAGATAGTAGGTGGGAATCGCCACGTCAGTATGCGGCAACGAGATGTCGTGCAGCCGGGCACCGAGTTGCTGCAGTTGATCCAGGGCGGCCTGGACCGAGTCACCCACCTCGGTGGCCACTCCTTTGCCGAAGTACTCGCGCGGCACCCCAACCCGCAACCCGGAGACTCCGTCCTCGAGCGCAGCCTCGTAATCCACCGGCGGTTGCCGCGCGGAGGTCATGTCGGCCTCGTCGTGGCCGGCAACGACGCCCAGAACCACCGCACAGTCCTGCACGGTGCGCGCCATGGGGCCCACCTGATCCAGGGACGATGCGAAGGCCACCAGGCCGAAGCGGGAGACGCGGCCATAGGTCGGCTTGAGCCCCACCACGCCGCACAGCGAGGCGGGCTGGCGCACCGAGCCGCCGGTGTCCGTGCCGAGAGCGATGGGGACCATGGCGGCGGCGACGGCCGCCGCTGAGCCGCCGCTGGAGCCGCCGGGGACGCATGACCGGTCCCAGGGGTTGCGTACCGCGCCGTAGGCCGAGTTCTCGTTGGACGAGCCCATGGCGAACTCGTCCATGTTGGTCTTGCCCACCATCACAGCGCCGGCGTCGCGCAACCGCCGCACGCAGGTGGCATCATAGGGTGGAAGGAACCCCTCCAGAACCCGGGAGCCACAGGTGGTGGCGACCCCGCGTGTGCACAGGATATCCTTCACGCCCACGGGGACCCCGGCAAGGGGCAGCTTCTCACCTGCCTGGACGCGTTCGTCGACGCGCCGGGCTTGCTCCAGCGCCACATCGGGGCAAGTGGTGAGGAAGGCGCTCAGCGGGGGGTCCCGATCCGCAATGCTCTGCAGTGCGGCACGGGCCATGTCCACGGCCCGTACCTTTCCCTGCTGGACTGCGTCCCGGATCTGGACCGCGCTGGCTGTGGTGAACTCCATGGGTCAGGCGGCGGGGCTCAACCGAGTACCCTGGGAACGCAGAAATGGCCGTCCTCTGCTGCCGGTGCGTTCTCCAGGGCATCCACCCGCTGCAGGCCGGGCAGGGAGGTGTCCGGTCGCAGGTGATCTTCCGCGACCGGGAAGCCGGGGTCCGGATCGACGCCCTCGGTGTCGACCTCACTCAGGCGCTCCATGAACCCGAGAATGGCGCCCAGCTGCTGCGCGTAGCGCGGAAGCTCTTGCTCGTCCAACTCCAGTTGAGCCAGGCCGGCGATGCGCCGCACCTCGTCCACCGAGATTCCCATGGGCATCCCTCCGGCGCGCCATTATGGACGAAGGGTCGGGGCGTGGCAACCGGAGGGACGTGGTACGATGTCAGAGGTCCGGCCGGAGAGTCTGGTATAGTCCGCCGATGGGTCTTGCGGGGCGGGTTCAAGGCGCGCTGAGGAGTCGATGCCTGGCGCATCGGTCGACGAGGCGCAACGCAGAAGTCGACCGCAACCCCCAGCGGCCCGCAGGGTTGCGGCGGCATGGGCCGGTCTTCTTCGTGGACTCGCACTACGGCTCGTCGACCGGCAGGGTGTGCCCTGAGGGCAGGCACTGGTCAATAGCAGGCTTGCGCCAGCACAGCCCGGTTCCCACTCCTCGACGATGCCTTTGCATCGCCTGCGTCGCGGTGCCTCGAATACGGGCCCATGGCGCTCGCAACGGACTACATCAGACTTATCGGCCGGGCCTCTTATGAGCCGGTTACTTGGTGTGCTGTGTGTGATGTGGTGCGGCGCCGTCTGTCCGGTGCCTGCGCAGGAGGCCGTCGCGCCGGAGTCCCGCGGCGCGGCGCCGACCAGTGCCCTGCTGGAGATTCGTGCCGAGATCATGGTCATCGGCCACGGCGGCAGCCGTCGCGCCGGCAGCGAGAGCGCCGTGTTGCCGCTGGACAAGGTGGGCCTGCTGCGCACCTCCACCTCGCTGTCCCGGGGAGGGGGGGACCCGCAGGAAGAGGTGAGCGTCGAGTTGCGTGTCCGCGCCCGGCAGATGCCCGATGGTCTGCACTTGCTGGTGGACTCGCGGGCTCAGGGACAGCCCTCGGGCGAGCTCGTGCTGCGCAGCGGTGGTGGGCTTCTTACCGGGACCAGCCCGCTGTTCTACGAGGCCTATGTCTCCCAGGCCACGGGTGAGCGTGTGGTATTCCTTCTCAGTGCCCGCCCCTGGGAGAAGCCCCTCGAACTCGTCAAGCTGCCAGCCACCAACCCCCGTCCGGTGGCCTATTCCCTGCGCATCTACCGCCTCACAGACGAGGGACCGGAACTGCTGGATGCCCCCAGCCTGGCGTCGCTGGTGGGCCACACTGCCAGCTACAGCTTCGGCTTCCTGCTGCGGGCCGCGGCAGGCGAGGAGCACCGGGAGGAACTGCAGATCCAGCTCCAGGCAGTGGAGCTGCGCGACGGCTGGCTCAGCGGCATTCTGAGCCTGGCGGGCCATGTGGGAGGCAGCCCGGTGAGCCAGTCCCGGGGCTGGTCGCTGCCGTCCGGCGGGGAAGCCGAAATCGAGCTGCAGCTGGCAGGTGCCGAGGGCCGCGAGCTAGGCTTCCGGATCCGCGTGGATGTTCGCTTCTGACCGCTGAAGTAGCTGATTTTCCAGCTTGATAGCGTCTTGACAGGAGCCCGGTCGCTCAGCTAACCTCCATGGCCCTGGGTGGCTTCCGCGACCCGTGTCGACTGCAGTGCTGTCATGTCCAAACGTCCATCCCACCCCCATCTCGTCCTGGCAACCGTCGTGCTCTGGCTCGTCGCGCCGTCGTCCGCCTTGTGGGCGGCGCCGGGGTTGCAGGGGACAGTGGTGGATGTTGCGGGCCTTCCGCTGGCGCAGGTCCAGATCTTCCTGGGCCGCCCGCAACAGGACTTGCGGATCTCCAGCACGGACGCCAATGGTGTCTACCGATTCTCGGACCTGGCCCCGGCGAGCTACACCTTGCTGGCCATGAAGAGCGGCTATGCCGCCAGCTTCTCGCGTGTGGACACGCTGGTCCACAGGAGCATGGACCTGACCCTGCGGGTTCTGGGCGAACCGGCAGCGGAGCCTGTCGATCCGGCCTCCTTGCCGCAGGATCGGTCCTGGATGTTGCGACATCCCCGGCGCGACCTTCTGCGCGAGCTGGAACGCCCGGATGCCCTGACCCTGCCCGCGGAGGCAGGAGAGGCGCCGTCGGCTGCGCAGCCCCTCGTCGCCGAGGTGCGCCAATGGGTCTCCGTGGCCGGCGATGTCGGCGGGCCCGAGGACGGCTACCAGACCGAGATCGACTTTTCCCGGGGCCAGGGAGAGAAGATCCTCTGGACCGTCGGCGGAACCCTGCAACGGACGGACACGGAGTTTGCCCGGCAGGAGCTGTCGCGCCGCGAGCAGGACGCCGGGCAGCTTCGCATGAGCGTTCAGCTGCGCCCCAACGCCGGCAACCAGGTGGACCTGACCGCATTCCTGGGCCGGGAAGATCTGCAGTTCGCCCTGGCCGATCCGGCCGGGCTCGAAGACGGCTCTCGGAGCGGTCGAATCTGGGGCTACGATGCCGCCTGGAGCAAGCAGCTGGCCAACGGGTCGGACCTGGATCTCCAGGTGGGCTATGGATCCGCACAGGCGCAGGGCAATGTCCTGGGCGTCTCGGAGACGGAACTGTCCGAGAATCGCTGGCACGCCCTGGGCTCTTTTCGGTTTTCGCCGCTGGTGCGACACGAGGTGCAGGTGGGGATCCGTGCCGACGGCTACCAGTTCGATTCCTCCACCCAGCGTCTCACCTATGCCGCCGAGCTCGCGCCGGCCAGCCTGATCGGGACAGGACAGGATGGCTGGACGCTGAACCTCTTCGGTCGGGATACGTTCTCCTTGAGCGAGCCTCTCGACCTGGAACTGGGCATGGACTACCGCCGCCTGGGCTTCGAGGAGAGCCTGTCCTACTTCACCCCCCATGCCGGCGTGTCCTACCGGCCTGCTCCCGGGCAGACCATCCGTGCTGTGGTCATGGTGCAGTTCACCGACTCCTCTGCGTCGGCACGCCAGGCTCCCGGGCTGGAGGACCCCCATGGCTCACCTCGGATGGGCTATATGCTGGTGTGGGAGCACAAGACGCGGCAGGACCTGAGCTATGCCTTGGCGGCTTCGGTGCGGCCGTTCACCGGGGAGGGCAGCCTCGAGGGCAGCGCGTTCTACCTGCCTGAACCCGGTGGTGCGTTGTTCGGGACCGACGGCAATGCCAGCACCAGGGAACTGAGCTTCCGGCTGGAAAAGCGCTACCGCGGCTTGCAGGGATCGACCGGCGTGCGCATCGGCCAGGTGGAGGGCAACCTGATCAGCTACATGCCCGGCGACATTCCCACCCAGCGCCTGGGGAACAACGAGGCGCGCTTCGTGTCCACCATGCTGCAGACGTCCATCGTCACCTGGGGCACCCACATCCAGATCGGTTTCCACTGGGTGGAGAATGACAGCCTGCAACTGGGTGCTCTCGGCGCCATGCCGGTGACCTATTCCAGCCTGGACATGCAGATCCAGCAGGATCTGTCCATGCTGCCCGGAAGGGCCGAGTGGAGGGTGCTGCTGGGCTACCGGGGAGTCCAGAACCGCGCGGACAAGAGTGGCGAACTCGGCCTGGCTCGCCTGGGCGTGCCCGAGGAGTTCCACCGGGTCAGCGGCGGTGTCGCAGTCAGCTTCTAGACTCTCCAAGATTTCGAAATATCGATCCATAATACCGGATCCAAGCGCGTTGCCCCTCGTCCCTCGCCATGGTAACTTCCATGGAACAGGCCATTTGGAAAGGGGCGGGGTTTCGGTATGAGTCTTGCTTTGTGTTCGCGTGAGGTAACGGTGCGTGTCCAGGGGGCAGTGGATGTCAGAGCATCCTCATCGTCAGGAAGTGGGCTCCATGGGTGAGCAGGGCTCCGTTCGCCGCAGCGCCGGCCCTCGGCGCCTGCTTCGCCCGGCCACGCCGCCGCCCCGGAGGGTCACCGCCATCCTGGTGGTGACCATCACGGCTCTACTCATCGGTTCCGCCGGATTTGTCGCCCGCTGGTCCGAAACCCACTCCGAGGTCGGTGTCGGATGGAGGGAGAGCCGCGACGGTCCGGTGGTGGCGCAGGTGCGGCAGGACGGTCCCGCCGAGAACGCCGGCATCCGGCCGGGCGATCGTCTCCTGTCCCTGGACGGTGAGACCATCTCCTCATCGCTGGTGGCCCGGGATCGCATCTGGCTCGCGGAGCCCGGCAAATCCATCGAGATCATCGTCCTGCGCGATGGCCATCCGGTGACTCTGGCCCTGGTTCCGGAGCAGAGCGGCGACGAACTCCGACTGTTCACCTACCTGTTCCTCGTGGGACTGCTGTTCCTCGTCCTGTCCACCACGCTGGTCCTGCGCCTTCCCCTGGGCGCGGTGGGCGTGCCGTACTTCGTCCTCGGGTTGGTGGTCTTCGTCCTGCTGGTGTTCTCGCCGTCAGGTCGCGGGAACTGGTTGGACTGGGTTCTCTACTGGGGCGACGAGGTGGCCCGGTTGCTGCTCGTTCCGGTGTTCCTGCAGTTCGCCCTGTCGTTCTCCCGCCGCCGGCCGGGGTTTCTACGACGGGCGGTGGTGCCACTGCTCTACACGCCGGCCGTCGTGCTGTTCGGTCTCGACCTCTGGCTGGTTGCCGCTGAAGGGGTCTATCGCTTCGCAGATCCTGTGGCGGCGCTGGAGGCGCGCGACCGCATGGTGCTGGGCTACCTGGGCCTGGGACTGGCCATCGGGATCGTGGTTCTGGCGGTGTCCTACCTGCGCACGCGCCAGGATCGGGTGCGCAGACCGCTGAAATGGCTGCTGTGGGGCAGCGGCCTGGGTCTGGGTCCCTTCGTCGGCCTGTACCTCATCCCGGCAGCGCTGGGAGTCGAGGTTTCGCCCTGGGGTCAGGTATCGGCGCTGCCCTTGGTGATGCTGCCCCTGTGCTTCGCCTTTGCGGTGGCGCGCTACCGGCTCACCGATCTGGAACTGTTCTTCAAGCGCGGCGTGGCCACCGTGGTGCTGGCGGGCTGTCTGGTGGCGGTGTACCTGGGTGGGGGCATCCTGTTCCGCTTGCTGGCCCCTGCCGGGGCGCCGGGTGTTCCCGAGGTGCTGGCGCTCCTGCTGGCGGTAGTGCTGCTGCCGCGGCTGAAGGCGGCCATCACCATGGCAGTGGATCGACTCTTCTACCAGGATCGCTACGACCATCGCCGCACGCTGCACGAGTTCGGTAATGAGCTGAACCGGGAACGCCAGCTGGAGCCGTTGGTGGCCAAACTGGCCGATCGCGTCGCGCGCACACTGGGCGTGGGGCCGGTCACGGTGCTGGTGCCCGAAGGCGATGAGGAGGTGTTCCGGGCCGCCTGCTCTGCGGCCGGCGATGTCGGCGGGCTGGAACTGCCCGGCGATTCCCCGCTGGCACGCTCGCTGGAGCGCTCCGGCTCGCTGGATCTGGAGGATCTGCGCGATCCGCGCGCCGATCTGGCGCCGGCGGAGCGCTTCGAGGCGGCTGAGTTGCGTTACCTGGTGCCGCTGACCGTCCAGGGGTCGCTGGTGGCCTTGCTGGCCACCGGGCCGCGGCGCGATGGCGGGCCCTTGAACTCCGAGGACCTCAACCTGCTGGAGGCGGTGGCCCGGCATGCTGCGGTGGCGGTGCAGGGTGCACGCCTGTTCGGCGAGATGCGGCAGCGAGCCGACGAGATCGAGCGCCTCAAGGATTTCAACGAGGGGATCCTGGAGCGCAGCCAGGTGGGGATCCTGGTACTGGACGAGGGTGGCCGGGTGGTGGGATGGAATCGCTCCATGGGCAAGCTCACCGGCATCGCGCGCGAGGACAGCTTGGGGCTGCCGCTGGACCAGGTCGTCGACTCGCGTTTCGCGTCCGTCGTCCTGCGCACGCTCGAGGACGGCGGTGACGAGGTGATGCGCCTCTACCAGCAGCCCTTCCTGGCCGGCGACGCGGACAAGCGTCTGGTGAACCTGGGGCTCTCGCCGCTGCGCACCGCGGAGGGTGGCACCCACTGGGTGGTGACGGTGGATGACGTCACCGAGGAGGCGAAGAAGGAGGAGGCGCTGGTGCAGCAGGAGCGCCTGGCCTCCATCGGCCTGCTGGCCTCCGGAGTGGCTCACGAGGTGAACACGCCGCTCACCGGGATCGCGTCCTATGCCCAGATGCTTCTGGAGGGGCTCTCGGAGGGCGATCCACAGTATGACCTGCTCAAGAAGATCGAGAGCCAGAGCTTCCGTGCCTCGGATATCGCCAACCGGCTGCTCAACTTCTCCCGTCCCGACGGCCACAGCTTTGAAGTGCTCGACCTCAACGAACTGGTGGAGGAGACGCTTTCCCTGTTCGAGCCCCAGATGCGCAAGAGTCGCATCTTCGTCTACCGCGAGCTCGACCAGCAGCTCTCACCGGTGAAGGGCAATCGCGGCAAGCTGCAGCAGGTGATCCTAAACCTGCTGCTCAACGCCCAGGATTCCATGGGCAGCGAGATCCGCATTCGCACCGCGGAGGAGCACCTGGGCGTACGGCTGGACGTGGAGGACAACGGCGAGGGCATCCCTGCGGAGATCCTCGGCCGCATCTACGACCCGTTCTTCACCACCAAGGCGCCGGGCAAGGGGACCGGGCTGGGGCTCTCCATTACCTACGGCATCGTCCAGGAGCATGCCGGCACCATCAGCGTGGACAGCCGGGTGGGAGACGGGACCTGCTTCTCCGTCTTCCTGCCCCGCGCTCGCCGGGATCGGGCCGTAGTCTCCTGACGGTACTCCAGGCGGGGAATTCCGCTAGACTGGTCTGCCAGCATCTGACCGGCCAGTTTCCGGCCGCGGCCACCGCGAGGAGCGCTCCCGTTGATGAGCTCCCATTCGACTCGCCCCCTTCGGGGGCTCGCTCATGGCAAGCCATGTAGGGTCCTTCGGGGGCTCGCTCATGGCAAACTGGAGATCCGGTGAGCGTGGCTGCGCCGCTGCGTCGTGGAGCCGCCATCCTCGTGGTGGACGACGAGGAGGTGGTCCGGGACGTGCTGCTGCGCATCCTGGGCAGCCAGGGCTACGAGGTCACTGCCGTGGACACTGCCGGTGAAGGGCTGCGCTGCCTGGAGGATGGTGCCTACGATGTGCTGCTGCTGGACCTCATGCTTCCGGACCGGCCCGGGATGGAGGTGCTGAAAGAGGTGCGAGCCAGCGATCCGGACCTGGCCGTCATCATGATCACCGCCTACGCCACCGTGCAGAACGCAGTGGAGGCCATGCGCGCCGGCGCCTTTCACTACTTGACCAAGCCGTTCAAGAACCCGGAGGTGCTGGCCCTGGTAGGCAACGCGCTGGAGCGGCGCACGCTGCAGGAGGAGAACCGTTCTCTGCGCAAGGCGCTCACCGAGAAACACACCCAGGGGAATATCGTCGGCAAGAGCCCGGTGATGCAGGAGGTGTTCTCACTGCTGGAACAGGTGGCGCCCAGCCGATCCACGGTGCTGATCCAGGGGGAGAGCGGTACCGGCAAGGAACTCGCGGCACAGGCCATCCATGCGCGCTCCGATAGGGCCGATGGACCTTTCGTGGTGGTCCACTCGGGCAGCTTGCCGACGGATCTGCTGGAGAGCAATCTCTTCGGCCACACCCGGGGAGCGTTCACCGGCGCAGTGAGCGCGAAGAAGGGACTGTTCGAGGTGGCCGACGGTGGCACCATCTTCTTCGACGAGATCTCCACCGTCCAGCCCGAGGTGCAGGCCAAGCTGCTCCGGGTGATGCAGGAGAAGGAGTTTCTTCCCGTGGGTTCGACCATCAGCGTCAAGGTGGATGCACGCATCGTTGCCGCCACCAACGTGGACCTGGCGCATCTGGTGAGCGAGGGCAAGTTCCGCGAGGACCTCTACTATCGGCTGAACGTGATCCAGGTGCAGTTGCCGCCACTGCGTGACCGCCGTGGAGACGTGCCCCTGCTCGCCGAGCACTTCGTGCGCCAGTCTGCCGCGGAGAACGGCAAGGCGGTGAGCGGAATGACGGCGGAGGCCATGAAGTGCCTGTTGGACTACTCCTGGCCGGGAAACGTGCGCGAGCTCGAAAACGCCATCGAGCGCGCCGTGGTGCTGACGCGCGCCGGGAAGATCGAGGCCGATCGGTGGCCGGATGCCGTCCGCAGCGGTGCTGGAGGGCCGCTCACAGGCCCAGGGCTGCCGGAAGGGCTGTCGCTGTCGCAGGCGATGGAACGCTTCGAAAAAAACCTGCTATTGCGGACCCTTCAGCGAGCCGGTGGTG
>SMVA01145588.1_pt1 | contig 22362 bp, 15 predicted proteins | sample 2456451 | NCBI WGS metagenome assembly SMVA01 (sample SAMN11095933, study PRJNA526329) | marine sediment metagenome | biome: Marine sediment; feature: Surficial sediment; material: Deep marine sediment; isolation source: Hadal surficial sediment | place: Pacific Ocean | collected 2014-05 | depth... | reverse complement strand
CGGCTACAGCAAGATGGTCGACGCCATGGCTCCGACCATCCCCATCCGCGACCGGCGACACATAGCGCTGCTGCAATTGAGCCGGGTCCTGTTTCTGTACTTCGTGCAGGCCAAGGGATGGCTCGACGGCCGGGAGGATTTTCTGCGCACCGAGGTGGACCGGTGCCTGGCGTCGAAGCGGTCGGTCCAGCGTCACCTGCTCCACCCTCTGTTCTTCGGAATCCTGAATCGTCCGGTGGCGGCTCGGAGTGCCTCCGCCCGGAACTACGGCCGGATACCGTTTCTCAATGGCGGTCTGTTCTCGCCACACTTTCTCGAGCGACGGCACAAACTGGTCATCGCCAATGCTTGCTGGCGCGATGTGTTCGACGATGTGTTCGAGCGATATCGCTTTACCGTTACCGAGGGTGTCGATCCCCACACCATCGCGCCCGACATGCTGGGGAGAGTGTTCGAGGGCCTGATGCAGTCGGGTGAGCGCAAGTCCACCGGGAGTTACTACACGCCGGCGTCGCTGGTGGACGAGTTGCTGCACCACAGTTTCGGGGCCTTCGCGGCGAGCCGAATGGGAATCGATCACGCCAGCGCCACCGCCATGATTCGGGAGCGCTCGCCCGATCTGCGGCGGTTGTGGACCGACGTCACGGTACTCGACCCCGCCGCCGGATCCGGGGCCTTCCTGCTCGGCGCGCTCACCCTGCTGGCCGAGTTGCGCTTCGGCGACCGGGGCCACACGGCCGCGGCCAGGCGTCGCATACTCCGGCGCCACCTATTCGGAGTAGACAAGGACCCCATGGCGGTCAGGCTGGCCGAACTGCGCCTGTGGCTGGCCATCGTCGCCTTGGAGAAGGACGGACCTTCGAATCGGGTGCGCCCGCTGCCGAACCTCGACTGCCTGGTGCGGCAGGGCGATTCGCTGCGCGATCCGCTCGGTGCCGCCTACGGATCGCCACTCTCGCCGCAGATAGACGCACAGGCGCACGCCAAGCTCCGCCGCCAGGTGTTCGAGTCGCACTCCACCATCAAGGCGACCCACGCCCGGAGGCTGCGTGCGGCCGAGGTCGAGGCCACTCGCACTTGTCTGACTACGGCGGAGGCCCGGCTGCGACGCATGCTGGCGGAGTGTAAAGTTCAGGCCGGCGACCGAAGCCTGTTCGGCGAGCGCCGCGGTCCGGACGAATCGATACGAAAGCGCGTCACCCGTATCCGTGATGGGCTCAGGACGGTGCAACGCTATCGCAGGAAGTTGGACCGCGAGGGGTCGCTACCCTGGTTCCATTTCGAAGGTCACTTCCCAGACGTGTTCGCCCGCGGCGGTGGCTTCGACCTGGTGGTCGGCAATCCGCCGTGGGTTCGGGCTGAGGAACTCAACCGGGATGAACGCCGCCACCTGAAGGAGCGCTACACCTGGTGGCGAGGAAGCGGCGGAACCGGCTATGCCCATCAACCGGACCTGGCCCTGGCGTTTCTGGAGCGCGGGCTGGAACTCACCGCCCCCAACGGAGTACTGGGATTCCTGGTGCCGGCCAAGTTGCTGACGACCGGCTACGCCAAGACGGCAAGGGTCGAGTTGGCGCGCACGACGACGCTTCACGTACTGGCCGATCTCAGCGACGCCCGCGGGGCGAGCTTCGAAGCGACGACCTATCCTCTGGCCATCGTGGTCGGCAAGAGAGCCCCTCCGGACGATCACCAAGTTCAGACGAGCCTGGGAGGGGGATCCCAACGAAGCGGGACCATAGCCCAGCGTTACCTCAAACAAGCAATGCGGTGGTCGCTTGCCGGTGACGCCAGCCAGCGAGTGGCGGACCGGCTGGGCGAGTATCCCAAAGTCGAAGGGTGTCTCACCTGCCGCCTGGGAGTGAAGACGGGGGCGAATCGGGTGTTTCTTCAAGCGGCTACCGACGTGGCCAGGGGACGGTTCCTGCGACGGGCCATTCGTGGGCGCGATGTCAGCGCCTGGCAAGTGGCCGACGGAATCCCCATGCTGTGGCCCTGCGATGAAGGTGGCCGCCCGCTGGAGCGGCTACCCGACGCACTGAAGCGGCACTTCGACCGGCACGCGCGGGTGCTCAGGGCTCGCGCCGACTTCCGCCGAGGCGCCGTGTGGCAATTGTTCCGTACCGGGCCTGCCTCGGCCGCTCACCGCGTCGTTTGGGCAGACTTGGCCCGCCGGTTGGAGGCCGTTCCACTAACAGAGCCGGAGCAGCGCGACGTCATCCCGTTGAACAGTTGCTACCTCATCGTTCTTCCCTCCGCGAATCAGGCGGTGGCGCTGGCGGCCTGGTTCAACAGCACACCGATCAGGAGCCTGGCCCGGAGGACCGCGGACGTTGCCCGTGGGGGCTACGCCCGGTTCAACGCCGCTCTGGTCGGCGGCCTGCCGCTACCGGCCGGCGTGTTGGACGACCCGACCCTGCAGCGCCTCGGTCGGCGGGCGCTGGCGGGCGTGGCCGTGCAGCAAGCGCTCGACCAATACGTGGCCCAGAGCCTGATGCTGGGCGAGTCCGACCGCCGGGCGCTCGAGCGTCTCGACTGATAGATGCCCTCACCCGTCCACGCAGAACGGAAGGGCCCCGGGCCGGTAACGTCTGTGCTCGAAGCTGGGCCCGAGAGTGACTGCTCGATGGTGGCCCGGGCGCTAGCGAATTCCTTGGCGCCAGGGGAGGCGGAGTGCCAAACGCCCGACTGGCTGCGCCCGGACCAAGGGGCAACGGTCCGCCGGGTGATTCACGCCTTGGCGTTGTTTCGCGGGTGCCTGCTGGCGGATCCGGTCGGGACCGGTAAGACGTACATCGCCCTTGCGGTGGCCGCGCTGGTGAATGGGCCGCGGGATACCTGTTGCATCGTGCCTCCATCACTGGTGGCGCAATGGAAGACCGTCGCCGAGCGCGTCGGGGTGGGGATCCAGACGTGGTCTCACGCTCGCCTCAGCCGGATGCGTCCGCCACCCGCCACGTCCGGTTTGGTCATCATCGACGAGAGCCATCACTTCAGGAATCCCGGCACCGTTCGCTACCGAACGCTGGCGCCGTGGATCACCGGCAAGCCCACGCTCATGTTGAGCGCCACGCCGGTCGTCAACAGCGCCGAAGACCTGATGCATCAACTTCGGTTGGCCGTCCGCGGCGATGCGCTGCGGGCCTGCGGCGTTGGGTCATTGGAGGAAGCCATCCGCCAGGACGGGCCCCACGCCGCGTTGGGAAACCTGATCATCGTGGGCTCCATCAGCGGGGATCATTCTCGGCCCGGCGTTCGACAATCGACGTGGCGCTGGCCGCTTCGGGATGCCAACGATCTCGCGCCGGTGATGAGCGCGATTCGCCGGCTCGAATTGTCGGCCGAGGACTCCGTGGCGCGGCTCATCCGAGGAGTGTTCTGGCGGGCACAGGCCTCGAGTCCCCAGGCACTCAACACGGTGGCCAAGCGCTATCAATCACTCCTGCTGCACGCGCGTGATGCGGCCGCAGGCGGAAAATCGTTGAGTCGCGCCGCGCTGCGGGACTTCACCTCCGATGCCCCGGAGCAACTGGTCATGTGGTCGCTTGTGGCCGCCGGCGAGGGCCCCAGCCAACTCCCGCAAGCCGATCTCCCGAAAATTTCCGACCTCCTGCGGATGACGGGTGGGCAACGGGGAACGGCGGACGCGAAGGTCCAGGGGTTGCGCACCCTTCTCCAAGACGGCAAGCGATCGCTCATCTTCGTCAGCTTCACATCGACCGTCGAGTACCTCCGGCGCGAGTTGCGGGACGTGCCCCTCGCGTGGTGCACGGGGAGTGCCTCGGGCATCGGGAACACCAGGGTGACCAGGGAAGAGGTCTTCGCCTTCTTTCGCCCGCAGGGAGGCCGGCCGGCGTGGGCGATACCGCATGCGCCGAGAGTGCTCATCACCACCGACGTCGCCGCCGAGGGGTTGGACCTTCATACCGCCGAGCGGGTGGTGCACTACGATCTCCCGTGGCACGAAGTGCGGGTGGAGCAAAGGAATGGGAGGGCCGTCCGTGCCGGATCGGTTCACCGCCATGTGGCGATCGTTCGGTTCGAACCTCCAGCGCCACTCGATCGTGAGCTGCAGTTGCTCGCCACCCTCGACCGCAAGGACCAGATCGCCAAGCGCCTGGGGCTGACCGCGGCGGGGAGGGAGCGGTGGCGCTGGCGGGCCCGAATCGTCGAGGAGCTTGGCGGTAGGCCCGAGCGCCGGGGAATAGCCGTGGCGCCTCTCGGCCCTAGCGGCGTTCTCGCCGGCTTGGCCATTCGAGGCAATTACCGGACGTTTCCGGGCCTGCGTGACTGCGCTCGCGGGCTGGACGTTGCCGGGTGGTTTCCCGGCACGCCGTCGTGGTTCAGCATCCTCGTGTGGGTTCATCGGAATGGGTGGACCGACGATCCGGGTGTGGTGACGGAACGACTGACCATGGCCCACTCGTGTTCCGCCATGCCGCCACCGTCCGGTGCCGACCAGAACGAAGCTCTTGATGCCGTAAGGCGAGTGGCGCGAGAGGTTGGTGACCGCATGCGGCGCGGGCGCTGGGCGGCGACCCAGCCAACACACGGCCTGCGGCCGCTCATCTACCGTTTGCGTCATGAGGCCGTCCGCGCCGCGCGCGACCGCGATGGAGCGAGCCTCAGGCGCTTGGACGATGCCCTGCGGTTTCTGGCGGGAGGTCATACGGCCGGCGAAGAGGCGATGATTGCCCGGTTGTCACAGTCGGAGCCGGGCGTTATCGCGACGGCCGGCTTTCCGCCGGCGGATCCTCCCCCGCATCCGACGGAAATGCGCGTGACCGGCCTGATCATCTTCCAGCCGGAGTAGTGGCGAGTCGGTGCGCCGCCAACTACGTTGCCGGCATGCCAAGATTCGACACCGTTCTCTACGACCTCGACGGAACCCTCATCGATTCCGTCCGACTCATCCTCGACAGCTACCATCACACCCTGCGGGTGCATGGTTTTCCGCCGCGATCCGACGGGCACTGGCTCGCGGGACTGGGTACCCCTCTCAAGCAACAATTCGCCGATTGGGCCGAGGACGATGGGCTCCTCGCTGCGATGATCGTGACGTATCGCGAATACAACCTTGGCCTTCACGACGAGGTGGTGAAGCCGTACCCGGAGATCGTCGACGTGGTGATCGCCCTGCGCGAAGCCGGTTGCCGGACGGGTCTGGTCACCAGCAAGAACCGCTATGGGGCCGAACTCGGACTCAGGCTCGCCGGCTTGGACTCGACGTTCGAGTTGCTGGTCTGCGCCGACGACGTGGAGCGGCCCAAACCTCATCCCGAGCCGGTCATCCGTGCGCTAGTGGAACTCGGCGCCGAGGCCGGCCGAACGTTGTTCGTGGGGGACAGCGTCCATGACATGGAATCGGGCCGGGCCGCGGGAGTGGCGACGGGGGCGGTGTTGTGGGGGCCGTTCGGTCGGGAAGAGTTGGAGGGGTCTGCGCCCGACTACTGGCTCGAGGGCCCGGCCGAGCTTCGGGAACTGGTGCTCGGGCCTGGTGGCTAGTGCGCAGGGGGGGCACCTCAGGGACGGTTATGCTCCGCCGCCCGCCAGGTCAGGCGGCGCGGACGATTCTCCGCCCTGCGATCACCTGGCGATAATCGGCCATGAGGTCGGCATCGACACCGGTCCACGACCGGCCCAGGGCGGTGTTGATGGCGCCGGCCGCCAATTGCGCCCGGAGCACGCCGTCACTCAGCAGGCGGTCCAATCCCTCGGCCAGCGCATCGGTGGAATCGGGCTGTACCAACCAACTGTTGGCCCCGTGCCGGGCGAATTCGAGAACGCCACCGGCCGCCGCCACCATCGACGGGAGGCCGGAGGCCATCGCCTCGAGCAGGACATTGCCGAAGGTCTCGGTGGTGGAGGGAAAGGCGAACAGGTCGGCTGAGGCGTACGCCGTGGCCAACTCGACCCCCTGCTTCAAGCCGGTCAGGTGGACGCCGGGTACGGCGCGCTGGCGGATTTCGGCTTCCAGAGGCCCACGACCGACCAACACCAGTTGGGCGTTGCGGCGGCGGGTACCGAGGAGTTCCCAGGCATCGAGCAGCAGAAGAAGATTTTTCTCGCGGGCGATCCGACCCACGTAGGTCACCACCACGTCCTGCTCCCTCGCGCCGAAGGCCGCGCGGTACTCGCCGCGGCGGAAGCGGGGATGAAAGCACGTCGAATCGATCCCCCGACTCCAGATACCCGTGTTGCCAACACCTCTCTTGTTGAGATGCCGCTCGAAGAACCGGGTGGGACACAGCACCATTTCGGCCTGACCGTAAAACCAGCGCATGTAGTGCCAGCCGGCGGGGATGGCCCAGCCGACTTTGTAGTAGCGCGACGCGTACTGTTCGTAGTCGGTGTGCGCCGAAGCGATAGCCGGAACACCGAGCGCCTTGGCAACCTTGAGGCCGGTGATACCCATGGAAAACTCGGTGGCCACATGCACCAGGTCCGGCCGGAAGGCGCGCGCATCCTCCAGGATGTCTCCCTGGCGGGGGAAGGCCCACTGCACGTCGGGGTACAGGAAGAACGGGACGCCCGGCACACGGAACACTTCGGGCCGGTCTTTGGTTTCTGGCGGGAGGGGGTACGATGGCGAGTAGACCCTGACGGCGTGCCCCAGGCCCTGTAGCGCATCGGTCAGGCGGCGGAGCGTCACACCGACGCCGCTCACCATGGGCCAATACACCTCCGAGAATATGGCAATACGGAGAGGGCGGCTGTCGATCACCCGTTGGGCTCCTCAGGACTAGGGACCGAGACGAGGCTTCTTCGTCGCTGTTCTAGGCTAGCATGACGGCTAGTGCGAGACAAGACACCTTCCTTGACGTCTGCAGCCACAGGAGTAGCCTAGTCTGAGGAACCTCCCCCGGCAGGTCCGGCCTGCCGGAGTCGCCCTGGGACCCGGTTGAAAGCGACCACGGCCTATGAAACAACCCGTTACCCCGTTTATCCAACGGCGCGTCCCACACCGTGACCGTCGAACCGTGCTCGCGGTGCAGGCCGAGAGGGCCGAGATAACCATCATCGCTCGGCATCTCTGTTCGATCATGGTCAAGCTGCCCGAGCACACATCCACGTCATCGCCCCGGAAGTCGGCGGAGGGCTCGGCGGCGGCGTGGGCCACTTGCCCACCCCGGCCCCGCATCGACACCAACGCGCCAGGGTCCCCATCGGACGCGCGGTGAGCGCGGCCATGGCCCGCCGGGTAGCCGGCCCGATGCGGCCGCTATGGGCGGTGGTCCTGGCGGCAGGGTCCGGGACCCGGTTCGGGTCCAACAAACTCGTGGCCACGCTCAGGGGCCGCCCCTTGGTGTTGCAAACATTGGAGCACCTCACGTCGGCACGTCGCTCGGGCCTGCTGGCCGGAGTGGTGACCGTGATCGCGGCCGGCGACGAAGCCGTGGCGCATGCGATCGCCCAAAGCGGCTCGGTGGTGGTCGAGAACCCCGATCCGGCGAGCGGAATGGGACGATCGCTTCAGCTCGGCATCGGGCGGCTCGACCATCCCCCCGTGGAGCCAATGGCCGAGGCTGCCGTGATCGTCCTGGCAGACCAACCAGTGGTGCGCCAGGAGGTACTCACCGCGCTGCGGGATGCCTGGCTGAGCGGGGCGGGCATTGCCCGGCCGGTGTACCGCGAAGACCCAGACACCCCCGGTCATCCGGTGTTGCTCGACCGAACCCGCTGGCACCTGGTCGACGACGTCCAGGGAGACCGGGGGCTTGGCCCGGCACTAGCGTCTCACACAGATTGGGTGACGACGGTGATGGTGGAGGGGTACAATCCCGACATCGACACCCCCGCCGATCTCGCAGTATTGGAGGAACGACCCTAGATGCACCTCGACTACTCCGGCCAACCCATGATCTCCGCTCCCCGGGATGCGGTTTGGCGCCGGCTGCTCGACCCCCACGCCGTCGCCGCCGCCGCCCCGGGTGTGGAATCGGTTGAAGCCATCGACCAGACCCACTTCAAGGTGATCAGCAGTCTGGGCGTCGGCGCCATCCGGTTGAGTTTCACACTCGAGATCGAACTCTCCGATCTGGTCGAGCCGGAGAGCGCCAGGATGCAAGTACGCGGCAAGGCCCCGGGATCGGAGGTGGAGGTACTCACTTCCCTCCGCCTCCACGAGCGTGACACCGAAATGACCCAACTCGAGTGGCAGGCGACCGCTACCATCAGCGGCATGATCGTCAGCCTCGGCGCCCGGTTGTTGGAGGGAGCGGTTCGCAAGCTGACGGATGATTTCTGGGATACCTTCGCCCAACAGGCATCGGAGGCAGCCCGCTGACCGCGGTTCACCGATGCGTGACGTATTGACCGACTGGGACCGGATGACCGGGGCCGGCGCCGCGGTCGGGCGCGCGGTGGTAACGCGCGTCTGGGGTTCGGCGCCGAGGGGCGAGGGCGCCTGTCTGCTGGCCGACCGCGAGGGGGGTATCGCGGGATCCGTGTCAGGGGGATGCATCGAGAGCGCGGCCGCCGAGGCGATCGTGGCGGCCATGGAGCGCGGTGCTCCCGTATCCGTCAGTTACGGGATATCGGACGAGCAGGCGTGGGCCGTGGGCCTCACCTGCGGCGGCACCATCGAGGTATTCGTCGAGCCGTCCGTCCGTCCCGAACTCGTCGAAGCGGCGCGCGGTCCCGGCGGGGTCGTGTTCGCCACGGTCATCACCGGGGACGCGCAGCCAGGCTGGAGTTGGCTGGTGCGGGACGACGGCACCATCGACGGACCGCTGGAGCCCGTCGGTCGGTTGGCGGCGAGCGGTCGGCCGGTGCCCCAGCGGCTAGATGACCTGACCGAGCAGGTGCACCAACTGGCCCGCCAGGTGTTGCACAGCAACCGGAGTCGTACCCACGCGGTGGAGGATTCACTCGGCACGATCGACGTGTTCTTCGAACTCGTGCCACGCCGACCCCGTTTGGTCGTGTTCGGTGGGGTACACATCGCCATGCCTCTGGTGACGATGGCGCAGCAACTCGGCTACCACACCATTGTGGCCGACGCCCGACAGGGGTTTCTGACCAGAGAGCGATTCCCCACCGCCGACCAACTAGTGCTGGGGTGGCCTGGTGACGCGTTCGAGGAGATCGGCCTCGATGCCGCAACATACGTCGTGGTTTTGAGTCACGACAAGAAACTCGACGATCCGGCACTCGAGATCGCGCTGCGCTCACCGGCTCGTTATGTTGGCGCCCTCGGATCACGCAAAACCCAATCAGCCAGACGCAAACGCCTGGCGGCGGCCGGGGTGACGCCGCAGCAGCTCGCCCGGCTGCACGGGCCGGTAGGCCTGGATCTGGGAGGACGGGAACCGGCAGAAACCGCGCTGGCGATTCTGGCGGAGATCACCGCGGTGCGATACGGCAAGTGGACTGACACTCTCTCGGGTGAGGCTCGATGAACATGCGACCGGTTTTGTTCCCATTGATCCTGGTAGCCGGCGCGTGTCAGGCGCCGGACTACGATGTCATCCTGCGCCACGGCACGGTGTACGACGGCACGGGGGCGGCGCCCATGGTGGCGGACGTCGCCTTCTCGGGTGACACGATCTCGGCCATCGGGGATCTGTCCCAAGCCTCGGGGCGCCTGGAGATCGACGTGAGTGGCATGGCGGTCGCCCCCGGGTTCATCAACATGCTGAGCTGGGCGACCGAATCACTCATCGAGGATGGCCTGTCGCAAAGCGATATCCGGCAAGGCGTTACCCTGGAGGTATTCGGCGAAGGCTGGTCGATGGGCCCGTGGACGGAGGCCATGAAACTGGAGGAGCTGGAGCAACAGGGCGACATCACTTACGACATCACCTGGACGACGCTGGGCGAGTATCTCGAGATGCTCGAGCGGCGTGGCGTCAGTCCCAACGTGGCATCATTCGTCGGTGCCACGACCGTACGGATCCACGAGTTGGGGTACCAGAACCGCGCCCCGACCGCGGAAGAACTCTCCCGCATGCAGGCCCTGGTGCAGACGGCCATGGAAGAAGGCGCACTCGGAGTGGGCTCGTCGCTGATCTATGCCCCGGCGTTCTACGCCGACACCGAGGAACTCATTGCCCTGGCGGCGGTCGCCGGGGAGTACGGCGGGATGTACATCTCCCACATGCGAAGCGAGGGGAACAACCTGCTGGGCGCGTTGGAGGAATTGATCACCATTGCCAATGAGGCCAACATCCGGGCGGAAGTGTACCACCTCAAGGCTGCCGGCCGAGACAATTGGGGCAAGATCGACGCGGTCATCGCGCGTATCGATTCCGCCCGCAGCAATGGGTTGGCCATCACCGCCGACATGTACACCTACACCGCGGGGGCCACCGGTCTCGATGCGGCGATGCCGCCGTGGGTCCAGGAAGGCGGCCTCGATGAATGGGTGGCACGTCTGGCCGACCCGGCCACGCGCGAGCGTGTCATCCAGGAAATGACCACGCCCTCGGATGCCTGGGAGAATCTGTACCTGTCCGCGGGGACGCCCGACAACGTCATCCTGGTCGGGTTCAAGGAGGATTCCCTGAAATACCTGACGGGGAAGACCCTGGCGGAGGTGGCGGCTCTCCGCGGCACGTCTCCCGAAGAGACCGCGATGGATCTGGTGATCGCCGACCACAGTCGCGTCGGATCCGTGTATTTCCTCATGTCGGAAGACAACGTCAAGCGACAGATCGCCATCCCCTGGGTCAGTTTCGGTTCCGACGCCGGATCGATGACGCCCGAGGGAGTGTTCCTCGAGTCCAACCCGCATCCGCGGGCGTACGGCAACTTTGCCCGGTTGCTCGGCAAGTACGTTCGCGACGAAGGCGTCATTCGGTTGGAGGAGGCCATCCGGCGGTTGACGACGTTGCCGGCGGAGAACCTGCGAATCGAACGACGTGGCGGCCTGGCCCCGGGGATGTACGCCGACGTCGTGGTGTTCGATCCCGCACGCATTGGTGATAACGCCACGTTCTCCGAGCCGCATCAGTTTGCGGAGGGCATGGTGCACGTGTGGGTGAACGGCACCGCCGTGTTGCGGGACGGCGAGCACACCGGCGCGACACCCGGCCGGGTGGTTCGGGGGCCCGGGTGGACGGGGCGCTAGTGGACTATTGTGGGTCCGCGGATGTTTTAACGTCGGAACAGGGCCGCCGCCGGGCCTACACTCCCGTGGCGTGTGCCTCCTTGACGACTTCCTGGAAGTAGCGGGCCCCAACCGGCAGGACGGCTTCGTTGAAATCGAACCGACTCGAGTGGGCCGGGTATCCCTCCCGGCCCTCCACCTGGGCTCCCAGACGAACGAAACAACCGGGAACCCGCTCGAGGTAGTAGGCGAAGTCCTCCCCACCCATGTTGGCCGCGTGCAGCGGCACCACGTTTTTCTCGGGGACGACTCGCCCGGCCGCCCGGCGCGCCAGCGACGCCATGGCGGGCGAATTGACCACCACCGGCGTGCCGGCGTCGAACGACACCGTCACCTCGGCTTGGTGCAACTGACCGACCGCGGTGGCCACCCGGCGCAGCGCGTCGACCAGATGGTCCCGCACCTCAGGATCCTGTGAGCGAACGGTTCCCTCGAGGGTGGCGTGGCCGGCGATGACGTTGGCGGCCGACCCGGCGTCGAACCTCCCGATGGTTACCACGGACGGATGAACGGGATTGATCTCACGGGACACGATCGTCTGGATGGCCGTGACGAGCAAGCTTCCCACCACGACCGCGTCGACGCTCTCGTGCGGTCTGGCGGCGTGTCCCCCCTGCCCCGCGATCTCGATCCGGAAGGCGTCGGTCGATGCGTTCACCACTCCTTCGTGGACCACGATGGTCCCGATGGTGTGGTGGCGATCGATGTGAACGCCGAAGATCATGTCCACTCCGTCGAGCGCCCCGGCTTCGATCATCGCCAGCGCCCCCGCCCCAAGTTCCTCCGCCGGCTGAAAGAGACACCGCACCGGTCCAACCCGGTCACGGTCGGCACAAAGAAGTTCCAGGGCGCCGAGTGCCATGCTGGTGTGTCCGTCGTGACCACAGGCGTGCATGACGCCAGGCGTCTCGGAAGCGAAGGACAGTCCCGTTTCCTCCAATATCGGCAGCGCGTCCAGGTCCGCCCGGATCGCCACCAGCGGTTTGCCGGCATCCCCGGGGAGATCTGCGATCACGCCGGTACCGGCAACACCTCTCCGGTAGGTCACCCCGATGTCGTCGAGATACCGGCACACCTGATCGGCGGCGTGGTGCTCCTGCCAACTGAGTTCCGGGTGGTGGTGGAGTTCCCGGCGGACGGCAACCATGCGTTCGGTCACGCGGTGGTCGACGGTTCCTGGCATGACGGTACCTCCTTGGACGGTTTCCAACGGTGCCTAGAATGTGGCGACAGTCCGGTGGCAGAGCCAGGTCGATCCTGACCGGCGGCGGGCATGGAATGCCACGAATATGAGAATGCCACGAATAACGGATGCCCGGTGTTACGAGCGAGCGCCGTGAAGGATAGTTCAGGATACGTCTACGCTGAGGGGGCGTCGACCAGGGTGAAATGATACCGGCTGCGGGCTGCGCCCACGGCGGCGCGGTATTCGGGCGAATCCAGCCGGCGGCGCATGGCCTCTCCCAGTGGAATGACCATCGGGCTCGGCTCCCACCGAGCAGGCACATTGGTCTGTGTGTCGCGCACCCGACCGTCTTCGAGAGCGCGGCTGGCCTGCGACAGCGACAAGCGGGCCAGCACCTGATACAGCGCGTCGAACCTCGCCTGGGCGGCCGGGTCGACGAGCCCCAGATGGTGCCGGCTGAGGACCGCGATGTAGTAGTTGGCCGGAATGAAGGCAACTCCGCTGAGTTTCAGCGCGTCAGCCATGGCAACGAGCAGTCCGGAAACCAGGCCGAGGAGTCCAAGACCCGGGTGCTCCTGCCCTGGGAGTCGTGGACGCCGGTCGTCGAACCCGGCAGTGGGATTCTGCAACAGCAGCCATTCCACGAAGAGAACGTCTTCTCCGGAGATGATCGTCTTGTTGCGAACGATCCGGAACTCCACAACCAACTGGGTGTGGTCGGTATCGCCGAACACTCTGACCGTGGGGGGCACACCGCTGCCACCCGCGACCTCGACGGTCGGGTTGGAAAATCCACGGTCTCTGAGCGCCGCCAGTATGCCTGTGCGATCCAGTACCAATTCGATTCCGTGGGGCGGGTAGTGATCCAGCACTCTGGTCTCGATCTCGCCGGCGCTGAATCCGGGTAGGTCACTGGCAGTGAGCCCCCATCCATCATCATCGGCCACACCCTTGGTCAGTTCCGGGTCCCGCAGCATGGGCCCCAGCCGGCGCATGCGGAGGAAGATGCTATCCCCCGGCTCACCAGGTTCGAGCGCCTCACCGGTGATGAGCCATGAAAAGAACCGCGCCGAATAGCGCCAGGCATTGGGGCCGTACCCGCCACCCAGGACGACGGCGGTGGCGGCCTGGGGAACCACGCGCCGCAGGGTATCGATGACGAACCGGTCCCGGGTGATCATCCCGTCGGCAGTGATGCGCCAATCGCCGATCTGGTCGTCGAACGCGGGATCGCTTCCGGCGAGGTAGATCACCAGCCCGGGGGCATGCCGTTCCACCACCGGCGGGAGTTCCGTCCGGAGCGTCGTGAGATAGGCCTGGTCCTCGACGTCGCTCCCCAGAGCGATAGACATCGACGCTTGGGCGGGAGCGTCATCCCAGGCCGCATTGTGGATCGAGAAGGTGAACACGGATGGATCGTCGGCAAAAATGACACGAGTCCCGTTGCCGTCGTGCAGGTCGAGGTCGACGACCAGAACCGGCGCCTCGAATCCCCGGGCTCGAAGGCGCCGGATGGCGATTCCGATGTCGTTGAACACACAGAACCCCATGCCGCGGTCGGGGGCCGCGTGATGAAACCCCCCTCCCAGGTACACGGCGGTACGCCCCGTCCTCAGCGCCAGGCGGGTCGCCTGAATGGTTCCGCCGACCATCCGGCGGTTGGCGTCGAGGATGGTGTCCACCTCTCCCGACTCGATGGGCACGCCGAAGATACCGCCGAGGACTTCCGGGTCGGTGAGGGAATCGAGGTACCGGTCGGTGTGCACCCGGCGCACATTGGCGATGGAGACCGGCAGCACCGGGCTGACACGGCCGGAGACGACCAGGCCTTCTTCCACGAGGAACCCGAGGATCTTCCGGGCTCGACGGGGATCGAGCGGGACGCCGGACGGCAAGGCGGCGCCGGACCTGTCGTGAACGAAGCTGACCCCCGGTTGCAACCGGTAGCGCCACAGCCGTAGTTGCCGCTTGGCGGCGCCCCACATTCCTTGCATTAGTCGATCATCACAGGTAACCCTACTTGTCGTTCGCGGTCAGTCCCTTGGCACCGCCGCATGGAGCCCGTACGTGCCTGACGCTTTCGAAAACGAACGTGCCTTCATCGAGCGCCGGCGCCCGTTCATGACCGCCCGGTGGACAAACCCGATTCTCCTGACTTACCGTGTTCCCCCCGACCTCGTCCGACGCTACATCCACCCGGACCTGTCCCTCGACCGATGGCAGGGTCACTGCCACGTCAGTGTCGTGGCCCTCGAATTCCACGATACCCGGCTCCGCGGCCGACGGGTACCAGGGTTCGTCAATTTCTCCCAGTTGAACCTCCGGACGTATGTCCGTCAAGGCGACCAACGGGGGGTCACGTTCATCAGGGAATTCGTACCCAGCAAGGTCGTCGCCATCATAGCCCGCCTAAGATTCAACGAGCCGTACCGAACCCTCGACATCACCAGTCAGACGCGCAGCGACGGCGACGCACTTCACATCCGTCACCGGTGGCGGCGACACGGCGTCGACCAATATATCAAGGTCACGGCATCACAAGCTTCGGTCATTCCGCCCGAGGACGGCGGCGTGTATCACTTTACGGAGCATCGCTGGGGGTACGGTTCAACCCGTTCCGGCGACCTCGTCCGATTCCGCGTGGAACATCCCGTTTGGGCCATCAGGGAGATCCGGTCCGTCGCCCACAACATCGATTTCGCGTCGCTGTTTGGCGCCGAATGGCGTGTGCTCAATGATCACGAGCCCGTGCGAGTCACTCTTGCCGTCGGTTCCGCCGTCAAGCTGTACCCACCGGGACGATGATGGCGCAGCCGCACTACGCGCGCCGGCTGGGGACCTTCTCGGCGACCTTGATCGTGGTAGGGGGCATCATCGGCGCCGGAATCTTCCTGAGCCCGGCCGATGTCGCCCGGCGGGTGGGCCATCCCACCCTGATCCTCGCCGCATGGTTGCTGGGAGGTGTCATCGCCTTGATGGGCGCCGTGTGCTTCGCGGAACTCGCGGCCCGAATGCCCAAGGCGGGTGGCAGCTATGTCTACCTGCGCGCCGCGTTCGGACCACTCCCCGCGTTCCTCTTCGGTTGGACCCTTCTGTTGATCATCGCCACGGGGGCCACGGCGGCGGTGGCAATGATCTTCGCCAACTACAGCGTGTCGTTCCTGGGCCTAGCACCGATATGGGCCAAGCCACTGGCGATCGCAGCCATCGTGTTCCTGGCGGGCGTCAACTACCGGGGGGTGGTTCCCGGGGCCGTCACCCAGAACCTGTTCGTGGTCCTCAAGCTGCTGCCTCTGGCGGTGCTGGCCGTCCTGGGTCTGATATTCGTCCAGAGCGACCCGATCGGACCCTTCGCCGGCGAAACATTGCTGCCGAATTCACCAGGGGCGGTGTGGGCCCTCGCCGCCGGACTGGGTCCAGTTCTCTTCGCCTTCGGTGGGTGGCAGCAACTCAATTTCGTGGCCGACGAAATCACCGATCCCCGGCGTACCATCCCGCGGGCGCTGCTTGTCGGCATCGCCATCGTGATCACCGTGTACCTGTCCGTCAACGTAGCCTACCTGTGGGGCCTGGGCGCGTCAGGACTCGCGGGTAGCACGGCCCCGGCGGCGGACACCATGTACGCAGTCTTTGGTGACCGGGGGCAGCGACTGATCTCTCTCGGTATCATCGTTTCGACGTTCGGGTTCCTCGACCTGGTACTGCTGGTCACGCCACGCGTATTCCAAGCCATGGCTGCCAACGGTCAGTTGCCGCCCCGGCTGGCCCGACTCCACCCGCGCTACCAGACACCGGTAGCAGGGATCGTGTTCCAAGCGGTGTGGGCCTCGGTCCTCGCCGGCAGCAACACATATGGAGCGTTGCTGGATTATGTCGTGTTCGGTGACTGGATCTTCTTCGGTGCCACCGTGGCGACGCTCTTCGTGTTCCGTTCACGGGACCAAGCCAACACCGATGCGGAAGATACCGGCGGCTATCGTTTGCCGGGTTACCCGATCGTTCCCGCGCTGTTCGTCATGGCAGCGGCGTATGTCGTCGTGGGGTCGATCCTGTCCAATCCAGTCAACGCCGCGATCGGCGGGGGACTCATCGTTTCGGGAGTGCCGGTGTACCGCTGGTTGGGCGCCCGGGGAGGAGAGACGGAGCCGCCATCTACATAGAATCCCGTCACGGTTATGGTACCTGCAGAGCCGCACTTACAATCGTAGCCGTCAGTTGCCGATCGGGTCACCGGCCCTGCAGTCGGTAGCCTCGCCACAGGTCACCCACGGCCTCTCTCCCTCATCGGCGAACAGCCACCGGGCACTCGGTGAAAACCTGTGGCTCTGGCTGTCAGACACCTGCTCGAGGTGAAGCTGCAGCTCGACCGGTGGGATCGCCGGGTCCGACGAGAAGTAAATCGCCCGCCATTGCCCCTGAGCCACACTGTCGACCCACCAGTACGTCGTGTCGTGGGCGCCGATCGCCAGTGCCGGATAGGGGACCGTATCGCGGTTGATAAACCGGGCGATGATGAGACCGTTGACCAACCGCTCCCTGCCGGCCACGATGACTCCGACAGCCGGCTCCACACGCACGAGAGGTCCGTGGTCGTGGGCCGAATCGGCAACGATGCTGAGCCGTTGCTCGTCACCAGCACCGGTAGCGTCCGCAAATCGGAGGGTTCGGGCGTAGGCGATCACGCCGTGCCGGGAATCACGATCGACATCCCCGCGGTACCTCTCCGGGGCCGGCTCAGGTATCGGTGGTTGGTCGGTGCCCATGCGGACGCGCCCACCCAGTTGGGCCAGCACCACCCCAACGAGAACGGCCACGAACAGGGAAACAATCTTTCGGGTGGTGTGCCCTCGGGTACCGATCACCGTTTACCGTCCTCGCGTCAACCTGGTGAGGGTCTCGGGGCCGGCGGAGTGGTCCGCCGGCGCGAAGGGACCTCCGGTCAGGCGTGGGCCTTCACTGGAAGGCCAATTATACGGCCGTGACCCGTGACGGCACAAATGGCCATGGCTCCGATCGGTGCACTAGGGGTGACAAAGAAGGGTATAATGGGATACCGCAGTCACACATCCGTTTTTCAGTAGTGGAGCGTCGATGACCTGGTGGGGGCTGACCCGATCCGGATGGCTACTCCTTGCCCTCATGTCAGTGGGCGCCGTGAAAGCCGCGGGGCAGCATCACCCGTGGACGGTGGAGGTCGGGCTCTACGCCCAGGTCAACAGTTTTGACGAGAGCCTTCAGCTTGACAACGTTACCGGAATTGGTGCCAGAGTCGGTGTCTTCCTTCGCCCCAAGTTGTCTCTCGAACTGTCGGGCTCCCACGCCCAGACCGGGGACAGCCTCCGGACCGTGTCGTACTTTCCGCTTGCAATGTTCGTGATGTTCCATATCCCCTTGCGGAGCGACATCGCGATCTTGCTGGCACCCGGATTTGTCCACACCAGCTACGGCAAAGACGCCGCCGGATCGGATGACGGCTTTGCCAGCCTTGTCGGCATGAGCTTCCAGGCATCTCGGCGTATCGGCATCCGCGTCGATGCGCGGGTGGACTTCTTCGGCAGCCCTTCGAATGGCGCCGGGAACAACATCAACTACAGCGTCAACGCCGGCATGTCTCTCTATTTTGGCAAACAGACCAGGAAAGACAGCGACGGAGACGGAGTAGCGGACCAGTTGGACAAATGTCCATCCACTCGGGCAGGGGTCGCGGTGGACGCCACCGGATGTCCCATCCCCCTTGACAGCGATGGCGACGGCGTGCTCGACACCATCGATCGTTGTCCCGACACTCCGCGAGGCCAACGCATCGACCAAACCGGTTGCCCGCTCGACGGCGACAATGACGGTGCCTCCAGAGGCTCATGATGAGACCGACGTTCCGCCAATGACCTTCGCCTTCCGGCGAATCGTCCCCGCCGGTCTCCTGGCCGCCAGCCTGTTCGCCTTGAGTCACTCCTGGGGACCGGTTCCCGCCATCGGTCCCCTGCTCGACCCATATCACGGTCTGTGGGGTGTCGCTCGCTCGGCTGCCTTGCCGGCGTCGGGAACGGCCACCATACCGGAACTCACGGACTCGGTTGTCGTGCTGTACGACGACCGCGCGGTTCCCCACATTTTTGCCGCCACCGTCGCCGATGCCCAGCGGGCACTCGGCTACGTGGTGGCACGCGACCGCTTGTTCCAACTCGAGCTTCAGGCCCGAGCGACAGCGGGTCGTCTGACCGAGTGGGCCGGTCCGGGTGCCCTCGAACTCGACCGGTCCTCCCGCCGCCTTGCTCTAGCCGCAACGGCGGATGAGGAATACCGGACCCTGACGGCGGAAAGTGCTCCGGTCGTGAAGGCGCTCGAAGCCTTTGCCGAGGGCGTCAATGCCTGGATCGAACACCTCGATCGAGGGGACTATCCCATCGAGTACCACCTCCTCGATGCCAGGCCGGAGCGGTGGCAACCGGTGTACTCGTTGTACCTCCTCAAGCGGATGAGTCAGACGTTGTCGTTTTCGCGACACGACCGGCAATATCCGCCACTCGCCGACCAGGTGGGAGCAGATGCGGCGCGGGCCCTGATCTCCCGCAACAATCCCATCCAGGAACCGATCGTGCCGAACGGCGCGAGGGAACCGAGATACGACTTCGACCCGCTACCACCACCGCGACTCGGACGAACCACCGCACGCGCCGCGATCCGTCCGGCGCCGAGTCTGTCGTGGTACCCCGGGGGAGAGGCAATGGATGAGGGGGAGTACCCGGTTGGCAGCAACAACTGGGCGGTATCCCCGGCCCGTTCGGCCACCGGATCCGCCTTGCTGGCGGGCGACCCGCATCTCGGACTGACGCTCCCCAGCATCTGGTACGAGGTCCATCAGATCGTTCCCGACACCATCGATTCCTATGGCGCAACGCTCATTGGTACTCCGGCGATCGTCGTTGGGTTCAACCGGTACCTGGCCTGGACATTCACCAACAACTCGGCCGACGTCGTCGACTACTACCGCGAAACGGTCGACAGCACCCGCGCGCCCAATGCGACCTTGCTCGACGGGGAGTGGCAGCCGGTCCAACGACGCATCGAGGAGTACCGGGACCAGCGAAAGCGTCTCATCCATAGCGACACACTGTTTCGGTCGCACCGGGGGCCGATGATTCGCGACGAGAAGGGATGGCTGTCACTCCGCTGGACTGCTCTGGAGCCGTCCCGGACGAGCCAGGCCATCCTCGACATGAACCTGGCCCACGACGTCCACCAATGGCTCCGGGCCACCGAAGGGTTCGACGTGCCGTCCCAGAACGGGTTGGTGGCAGACCGGCATGGCAATATCGCCATCCGGTCTCTCGGGCGGGTTCCAGTGCGACCGCCGGACTACCAGTTCATCTGGGACGGCCGGACCTCCGCCAGTGATTGGCGAGGAGACTACCCAATCGAGAGGCTTCCCTCGGCCGTCAACCCGACACAGGGCTTTCTGGCATCCGCCAACCAACAACCGGTCGATCCCCGGGTCGACTCGACATATTGGGGACGCCGGTGGCCGACGCCGTGGCGCGCCATGCGCATCATGGCCCACCTCCGGCGAGACTCGGCGGTCACCGTCGAGGCGATGCGCCGGTGGCAGACCGACCCCGGCAGTGCTCGCGTCGAGTACTTCATGCCATACCTGCTGTCCGCGGCCAGTCACACGACTGGGGACCAGACAGCAGACAGCGCCGCCATTCGGGCCGCAGCGCTCTTGGAAGCATGGGACGGACGGTATAACCTGGAGAACGAGCGCGGGGTGCTGTTCGAAGCAGTGCTATCCCAAGTGAGCCAACGGTTGTGGGACGAACTGCGGGATGAGCATGGGTCACCAATTTTTTATCCTGCGGAAGCCACTATGGCGCAATTGATGGCGGATGCGTCGAGTCCATGGTGGGACGACCGTTCGACAGCCCGACAGGAAGGGCGCGACGACATCATCCACGCAAGTCTGGTGTCGGGTCTCACGGCCACCCTGGGCCGGTACGGAGAACCTTCCGGCGGAAGGTGGCGCTGGGATCGGGTGCGTCGGTTTACCATACCGCACCTTCTTCGGCTTCCGGGATTGGACGCGGCCGGCGTGGCCAACCAGGGAGGCCCCAGTACGCTGAGTCCGATGGCCATGCGCGGCAGTTTTGGCTCGAGTTGGCGGATGGTCGTCGATCTGGGGCCGCCGATCCGCGCATGGACGACCTACCCGGGTGGGCAATCGGGCAACCCCGCCAGCAGGTACTATCGAAACCGCCTCACGGCGTGGTCCGCGGGCACGCTGCAGCCCGTCACTACTCCCCGAACACCCGGGGACATGCCGGCGGATTCGACGATGGCTCGCCTGCTACTCGTTCCCAGTCCGTCAGACTGATGGGCTCCGCAATCCGGCTGGCCATCCTGGCCGTTGCCTTTGCCCTCATTACCATCGCCGTCGGGTGGTGGGCGGTGGCGGTGGTAGGCGTACTGTGGGGCCGGCTGGCCGGCGGCGAAATCCGCTACCACAGAATCCTCGGCGCGGTGGCGGCGGGCCTGGCTTGGCTGGCCATCCTGACCGCCGGCGTGCTTTGGGGGGAAGGCCGAGCCCTGTTGCCCACCGTTTCCGGTCTGTTTTCCGTACCCGCGGTGTTGCTGGTAGCCGCAACCGTCGGCATCGGCGTGTTGCTGGGGTTCCTTGGGTCGTGGTTGGGGTCCAGACTCCGTCCCACATCCCACCACCTCACCTGAGTAGCATGCTGAAACAGCAGCCGATCCTTCTCGTATACTGAGGAACAGGCGTAAGTTTCGGCGGTTCCGAATAACGGCCTCTCCGGATAGTCCCCCCCCCCGCACACGAAGGAAGGGTGCATGTCACGACCACTTTCGAAGGCTTCGATGATCTTGGCACTGTTGGTCGGGTTAGCCGGGCCCGTATTCGGCCAATTGCCCCCGGTGACTCCGGAACAGGCCGCCAAAGGGGTGCTGGTGGTCCGCGCCGTCTTCGAACCGGGAGAACTTGCGTTGACCCGTGGCGACACGGCTCACATCCTGGTGGTGCTGCACGACGAGGCGGGTAATCCCGTTGAAGGTGCTCTGGCCTTCATGTTCTCGCCCGACCAGAACGTGGTCGGGCCGCAGGTCGGACGCCAGCGGAGCGACGGTACCTTCCCGATCGAAGCACGTGGTCCGGGGAGAATCCGCCCCATTCTGGTGGTACGGGTCAACGACGATGACGGCTCGTTTCGCGGCACCGCAGGGGTCCGGGAAATCGGGATGGTGGAGATCGCGGTAGCCGACTGGCCGGTCAACCGCCTCGAGATGAACGAGGTGGAGTACACACCCTACGTCGGCACGACCTACAAACTGACGGCCCGAGCCATGACCGACCACGGCACGGAACACGGCGCGGCAGTGGTGGAGTGGCGCAGTGACACGCCGAAGGTGGCGACGGTTACCGGCGGTGGAGTGTTGACGCTGCACAAGACGGGTGACGCCCGGATCGTCGCTCGAACCGAGGGTGACATCGACCTCCCCTATGAGTTCAAGGTGATCAAGAATCCGTTGCGGAGTCTGTCGATCGCTCCTGTCTCGGTACAGACCAGAACTGGCGATGTCGTTCGGTTCGACGTTCAGGCACTCGACAAGAAGGACAAACCTATCGAGGGGATGGCCCTGTCGTATTCAGTGTTCGGCATCGACTCAGCAGGAGCGGAGATCTTCGCCGACGGGAGTTTCGTGGCCGAGCATCCCGGCGCCTTTCGGGCGGTCGTGAGCACCGGTGGGATCTCGGCGGAGGCCATCGTCGAAGTGGTTGCCCGCCCGGATGCCACGCCGGTCCGGCTGGTCGGCAAGGGCCAAGTAAGCCACGTGGCAACGAGCGATCTGTGGGTGTTCTCCGGCAAAGACGGGAGAGACTACGCCTATACCGGGACCCACGCCCAGGGCGGCGGCCAGCGCATGTTCGTGTGGGACGTGACCGAACCAAGCAACATTCAGTTGACCGATTCGGTCATGGTCGACGCCCGCGTCGTCAACGATGTCAAGGTGAACGGCGATGCGTCGTGGGCCATCATCACCCGGGAGGGCGCCTCCG
>SMVA01456480.1_pt1 | contig 22369 bp, 20 predicted proteins | sample 2456451 | NCBI WGS metagenome assembly SMVA01 (sample SAMN11095933, study PRJNA526329) | marine sediment metagenome | biome: Marine sediment; feature: Surficial sediment; material: Deep marine sediment; isolation source: Hadal surficial sediment | place: Pacific Ocean | collected 2014-05 | depth... | reverse complement strand
TAAATTGAAATCGCAATCGCGGTGCGCTACTTGAGGTCTACTGACGCACCAGCTTCCTCAAGCTGCGTTTTGATTTCCTCCGCTTCGGTCTTCGGAAGTGCCTCCTTGACCGTCACTGGCGCACTCTCGACCAACTCCTTGGCTTCCTTCAATCCCAGCCCAGTAATGGCGCGGACCGCCTTAATCACCGGCACTTTGCTGGCGCCGAAGCTCGCCATCACGACGTCAAATTCGTCCTTAACTTCTTCGGCCACGCCAACGTCGCCGCCAGCGGCCGCAGCGGCTGGAGCGACAGCCGCCGCCGCCGATACGCCCCATTTCTCTTCCAATTCACCCACCAGTTCGGTGACTTCTAAAATACTCATATTACTGAGCGTTGCAATTAATTCTTCTTTCGATACAGCCATTTCAGGTCTCTCCTAACAAAGTCGTCATAGTCGATATGCAATGATTAAGCAGCTTGTTGCTGATCCTGATAGGCCGCAACTACGCGCACAAACTGTCCGGCCGGCTCTACCAAGGTGCGCACCAACTGGGTTGCCGGGGCCTGCAATGTCCCCAAAAGCTGTGCCCGGGCCTCATCCAAGGTTGGCATATTTGCCACGAGATCGAGGTCCTCCGGCGAGCGAACCGATCCCCCGAACGCGATCGCCGTGGTCACCAGGCGATTGTTGGTCTTGGCAAAATCACGCACGATCCGTGCGCCGACCCCGGGGTCATTCGGCGAAAACACCAACAGCAAAGGTCCGGTCAACGACTCGACGAGGCATTCAAAGTCCGTTCCGACAACTGCCCGGCGTGCCAAACTATTCTTGACCACCCGAATGGTTACCCCCTGGGCCCGCGCGTTGGCGCGCAGCACTGTCATGTCTGCGACCGACAGGCCCAAGTATTCAGCGACAATCACGGCTTGTGCACCGGCCGCAATGCCGTTGACCTCGCTCACAACTGCTTTTTTTTGCGCTAAAGTCAAACTCACTTAAACTTCTCCTGGTTGGGAGTCCCATGGAAACCACAGGGCTGCCGCACCGCGTATTGGCGAACTAAATGTCCGCCATATGTGTGGGTATAACGCCAAGCCAACTTTAAATGCAGCGTCATTCCCTCGATGTCCAAACCAGGTTTTGACCTGAATGGGAACACCGCCTGCGTAGGCCGCCCAGGCGATTAACCCACCACAACACGGCCGCTAGCCCGATATCCGCGATCCATCTGATCGCGGCCACCTAAGCCGACCCTGCATTGGCGAGACCTACGGTCTGTGACGTCTACCGGACAAACCCGATAGCCCAAAGTGTTCAGGACGTCGCGCATAACGACGCCCAGAATTCGTGCGCAATAGGACACGCTAGCCTTATCCGACCGATGCTTTGTCGACGGCGATACCCGGACCCATGGTCGACGATATCGTGATACCTTGTAGATAAACGCCCTTCGACGCACTTGGTTTTGCTTTATTCAAGTCCGTCAGTACCGCTTGCAGGTTTTCGCGTAAGGCCGCGACCTCAAAAGACGCCTTGCCAATTGAACAATGGATGATGCCGGCTTTATCGGTCCGGTAACGGACCTGTCCCGCCTTGGCATTTTTTACCGCACCGGCAACGTCTTTGGTAACCGTCCCAACCTTCGGGTTCGGCATCAGTCCGCGCGGCCCAAGAATTTGTCCCAATTGGCCCACCACGCGCATTGACGCCGGTGTCGCGATAACAACGTCGAACGCCATCTTGCCCTGCTTCACCTCATTCGCGAGGTCTTCCAAGCCAACGATATCGGCGCCGGCCTCACGACCAAGTTCAGCGTCTTCACCGTCAGCAAACAAGGCCACGCGGACATTCTTGCCGCTGCCGTTTGGCAATACCGTCGCGCCACGGACTACTTGATCAGATTTTTTAGGGTCCACGCCAAGGTTTACGGCGACGTCGATTGTTTCGTCAAATTTTGTCGCTGCAACCTCTTTTAAGATAGCTAAGGCGTCATCCAGCGGTCGCGGCGCATGTCGGTCACCGACTTTTTCCGCGATAATTTGCATGCGCTTGCTCAGTTTCGCCATGGTCACACACCCTCTACTGTAAGGCCCATACTACGCGCAGTGCCCGCGATCGTACGGACCGCCGCGTCGATATCGGCGGCGGTCAGGTCAGGGTCTTTGGTTTTCGCGATCTCTTCGAGTTGTGCGCGGTTCACCTTGCCCACCTTTATTGTATTCGGCGTGCCGCTGCCCTTCGCGACCCCCGCAGCCATCCTCAACAACACCGCCGCCGGCGGCGTTTTCGTGATAAAGGTGAAGCTCTTGTCCGCAAAGACGGTAATCACGACAGGCGTTGGGATCCCGGCCTCCATGGATTGTGTTTTCGCGTTAAAGGCTTTGCAGAACTCCATGATATTGACGCCGTGTTGCCCCAGTGCCGGGCCCACCGGCGGGCTCGGATTGGCCTGACCCGCCGCCACCTGCAGCTTGATATAGACATCGATTTTTTTTGCCACTATAACTTCTCCCCGGGTGCAAACGCCTTACGGCTCCCCGTCGCTGATAACTGGTCACGAACCGTGTTGTCCGCTACCGACTAATCTTTAGATATCTGACCGAACTCCAATTCCACCGGCGTCGAACGGCCGAATATTGAAACCGCTACACGCAAACGGCTCTTATCATAGTTGACCTCTTCCACGACACCATTGAAATCCGTGAACGGACCTTCGGTAACGCGGACGAGCTCACCAACTTCGAACAATACCTTCGGTCTCGGTTTCTCCGTGCCTTCCTGGATCCGACTCAATATGGTCTGCGCCTCGCGTTCGGTTATCGGCGTCGGGCGATCGCTGGTACCGCCAATGAAGCCCATCACCTTCGGGCAATCCTTTACTAGGTGCCACGACTCGTCATTCATCTCCATTTCGACCAGTACGTAACCGGGGAAAAATTTCCGATCGCTCTTACGTTTCTGCCCGTCGCGCATTTCGACGACTTCTTCAGTGGGCACCAGTATCTCGCCGAACGTGTCGGCCATATCGTGCCTGGCGATGCGGTCTTCAAGCGCACGCTTGACGGTCTTTTCAAACCCCGAATAGGCATGCACTACGTACCACTCCATGCGTTCTAACTACCCCCTCCGGCCCATGGTGTAGTTGACAATAGCGCCAAGCCCCATGTCCAGGATCCACAAAAATATAGCGATGATTATGACCACAACTATGACCACCAAGGTCGTCTGCACGGTCTCCTGGCGGGTCGGCCAAACTACCTTGCGCACCTCTGTTTGCGCTTCTTTGACAAATGACGCCAAGATCCGACCACGCTCGGTCTGCAGCGCAATCGCCGCTGCCATCCCAACTGCGGCGATTAGACCCACAACCCGTGCGATTTTCGGCACCTCGCCATAATAGTAAAAAGCCACCATAGCACCCATTAATATCACCAGCGCCGCGGCAAGCTTGACCGTGTCAACCGTCGAGATATTCGTTTCCGCTTTCGTGCTCATCTATACATTTACGATCTGTTACCTGATCACAGGCCGGCAACACACTCAGGTCGATCAATAGTGGCAGGCCAGGAGGGAATCGAACCCCCAACCTGCGGTTTTGGAGACCGCCGCTCTGCCAATTGAGCTACTGGCCTGTAATTTCTACTGCAATCGTCGTCTATCTGCTGCAATCCTCGTCAGAAGTTTCGTTCCAAGCACGATCCCGTTGGTATCTCGGGAACGTGTATGGTCCTTCGATTACTCGATGATCTTTGCGACCACGCCCGCACCCACCGTGCGACCCCCTTCGCGGATGGCAAAACGTAATCCTTCCTCCATCGCAATCGGATTGATTAGCCGTATTTCTACCTTTACGTTATCCCCCGGCATCACCATCTCAACGCCTTCCGGTAGTTCCACCGCGCCCGTTACGTCCGTCGTCCGAAAATAAAACTGCGGCCGGTAATTGTTGAAAAACGGCGTGTGACGCCCGCCTTCGTTTTTCGATAACACATACACCTCGGCCTCAAAATGGGTGTGCGGATTGACCGAACCAGGCACACACAATACCTGCCCGCGCTCTACCTCATCACGCTTCGTCCCCCGCAGCAACACGCCAACGTTGTCGCCTGCTCGTCCTTCGTCCAACAGCTTGCGAAACATCTCCACGCCGGTACACGTCGTTTTGGCCGTCTCACGTATGCCCACAATCTCGATCTCGTCGCCAATATGAACCACGCCCCGTTCCACCCGGCCCGTGACCACCGTCCCGCGACCACTGATCGAAAATACGTCCTCAATCGGTAACAAAAATGGCTGATCGACCGGCCGATCCGGGACCGGTATGTAGCTGTCCATCGCCTCTACTAATTTTACGACCGATGGCACCCCAAGCTCGCTCTCGTCTCCCTCCAGCGCCTTCAACGCACTGCCTACGATCACCGGCGTGTCGTCGCCCGGAAACTGATACAGATCCAATAACTCTCGCACCTCCATCTCAACCAGTTCCAGCAACTCCTCATCGTCAACCATGTCCGCCTTGTTCAAGTACACCACGATGTACGGCACTCCTACCTGGCGCGCCAGCAATATGTGCTCGCGCGTCTGTGGCATCGGCCCGTCCGCCGCACTGCAGACCAAGATCGCGCCATCCATCTGTGCCGCTCCCGTGATCATGTTCTTCACGTAGTCCGCATGACCCGGGCAGTCAACGTGCGCGTAGTGACGCGCCTCGCTCTCGTATTCAACGTGCGCTGTGGCGATCGTGATCCCACGCTCGCGCTCTTCCGGCGCGTTATCTATCTGATCATAGGCCTTCACCTCACCCCCAAATTTCGCCGCCGATATCACCGTCAACGCCGCCGTCAACGTCGTCTTGCCGTGATCCACGTGACCTATCGTGCCCACGTTCACGTGCGGCTTCGTTCTTTGAAATTTCTCTTTGGCCATATCGACCCCCGTACTAATCAGGAACTACTGTCGTTACCGAAATCAACAATTCTATTGTGCAAGCCTAGCTGGAACTGGAGCCCATAACCGGATTTGAACCGATGACCTCTTCCTTACCAAGGAAGTGCTCTACCGACTGAGCTATATGGGCGATGTGTGAAATTGGGCCAATCACACTGCTTGTTCGAACCTTAATAACTGTGCCAGGTCATTGTGGAGCGGGTGATGGGGATCGAACCCACATCATCAGCTTGGAAGGCTGAGGTTCTACCATTGAACTACACCCGCTACGTTCCAGGCACCCACCGTCAGCGCCGTTGCAATTCAATCCGCTCAGATACTCTCCCGCTGCTGCCGGCACGCGCGAAATCACGCCACCGAACGCTCAATCCTATCGCCTCGTGGTGGAGGGGGTAGGATTCGAACCTACGAAGGCTGAGCCGGCAGATTTACAGTCTGCTCCCGTTGACCGCTTGGGTACCCCTCCAAAACGTTAGCCGGAAATTGTCGGAATTTTCGAGGGTTATGTCAACAAATTTATGATCGAAGGGCTAATCCGCTGGTGGCGTCGCGGATCCGAGTTGGTCGTCCGGGTGTCTCCAATGCGCCGTTGAGATAGAAATCGACGGTGGCGCCAAAATAGTTGCGCGCTTGCAACAGGTTTTGCGCTGGTTTGCGGCCCGGCTGGTTAGCGCTGGTCGAGACCATCGGACCCGCTACCGCACACAGGCGGGCGAATTGCACATGCCCGGTAACCCGCACCGCAATGGTGCAATTATCTCCGCACAGCCAGCGTGGCGCAGTTCGCGCCGCCGGGAGTATCCAGGTTTCCGGTCCCGGCCAACTTGCACAAATTAGCGCGAAGTCGACCTGTGCCACATCAACTGCGGTCACGATCTGGGCGAAATCGGAGACCACAACGATAAACGGTCTCGTCCGACGGCCCTTCAACGCCGCGACGCGGGCACACGCACGTTGATCATAGGCGCGACAGCCCAAGCCAAAAACGCCTTCGGTAGCGTGCACGATAACATTTCCGTGCTGCAAATGGCGGATAGCTGTCGACTCTGGGAATCGCCATATCATTGGCAATCGATTATCACCATGCCCACAGAGCTCACCGGATCAATACACGGGGTGGTAAATTCTGCAGGCTAAAGTTCAGCGTCTTTTTGCAGCACCGCCGAGCGCTTGGCGTCGCGCTCCGCGCGCACCTTCGAGGCCAGTTCAGCGTCGTTTAGGGCCAAAATCTGAGCTGCCAAATAGCCCGCGTTCTTGGCGCCAGCTTGGCCTATCGCAACACAGGCAACCGGGATGCCGCCGGGCATCTGGACGGTTGATAACAATGCGTCGAGCCCATTCAGTGGGCCGACGTCCATCGGCACGCCAATCACCGGTTTACACGTGTACGCTGCGACCGCGCCGGCAAGATGGGCCGCAAGACCTGCGCCCGCGATGAACACCTCACAACCACGCTGGTCGGCATCGCGCACGTAGGCGCTCGTCTCAGTGGGCGTACGGTGCGCTGATTTGATATTCACTTCATAACGAATAGCAAATCCCTCTAAAATGTCCAGCGTCGCGCGCATGGTCGATAAATCGGAGTCGGAGCCCATCAATATCGCTACGAATCGGTCTGCTTGAGCCATAGTTATAACCATATTGAGTGCCGATAACGCGGGCCAGGCGCGGCAAAAATTAAGTTCGCGTTAGGGCCGCCGACCAGACCAAATAACGGGACCGATTCCCGGACTGCGGCAGTCCTGGTTGACCATCGGCCGGAGTTTCCCTGCCGCGCTTCAATCGCTATTTTTCTTTTTTTTTGTGTTGCGCTTGCGTTTGGGCCGATTTTTCGCGGCGGCCAGTAGTGCCACACATTGTTCGAGCGTAAGAGACTCAGGCTCTGTTTCCTTGGGTATACGGGCGTTCTTTTTGCCGTCGGTAACATACGGACCGTAGCGACCCTTGAGGATCTTGATATTGTCCTCAGAAAAAATCTTGATCTCGCGCTCGGCGTCCACTTTCTTCTTCTGTTCAACCAATTCCAGCGCCCGTTCTAAGGTGACGGTGTAGGGATCGTCATCCTTTTTCAACGACACGAACTGGGTCCCGTATTTCACATACGGTCCAAATCGACCCACGTTGGCCGAAATCGCCAACCCGTCGGGCGATTCGCCCAGATCACGGGGCAATTTAGTCAGCGCCAACGCTTCGTCAAGGGTGATCGAATCCAGGCGTTGGCCAGGTTGTAGACCATAAAACCCGGGCTTGTCTTCGTCTTCTGCGGTGCCAATAATGACGTAAGGACCGTAGCGTCCCATCCTCACCGATACCGGTTTCCCGCTTTTCGGGTCGATGCCAAGTTCGCGCGCCTGGTTCGCTTCCTGGCGCGACACATTTGCCTCCTTGTCTAGTACGGTCGCATGGAAAGGTTCCCAGAAATCCTTCAATAACGGGACCCAATCTTTTTCGCCGCGTGATACCGCATCAAGATCATCTTCCAGACGCGCAGTAAAGTCATAGTCGACGTAACCACCGAAGTGGTTGGTCAGAAACTTAATGACGATACGTCCAATATCCGTCGGGTAGAAACGCTTCGATTCAAGCTCGACATACTCGCGTTGGACTAGCGTCGATATGATTGACGCATAGGTAGACGGGCGCCCGATACCATATTCTTCCAACGTCTTAACCAGAGAAGCCTCAGAAAACCGCGGCGGTGGTTCGGTGAAATGCTGGTCAGCTCGAATTCCGTTGAGCTCGAGGATTTGTCCTTCCGTTAACGGCGGCAACATCTTTTCGTCGTTGGCCGGCGTCTCCTTGGAGTCCTCATCCGTCCCTTCACGGTAGACGGACATGAAACCAGGATGCTTAACGGTCGAGCCGCTGGCGCGAAAAACCCCCGCCTCCCCGCAATCGAGATCCACCGCGACCGTATCGATCGTTGCGTGGATCATTTGGCTCGCGAGTGTTCGTTTCCAAATGAGGTCATAAAGGCGATATTGGTCGTCCGTCAAATAGCTCTTGATCTCCGCGGGGATCCGCCGTGCCGAGGTCGGCCGGACCGCCTCGTGCGCTTCCTGAGCGTTTTTCGACCGGGTTTTGTACACCGGTTGTTTGGCTGGTACTTCCGTTGCGCCGTAACGCTGTTCGATAAAATCCCGAAGCTCGGCGACTGCCTCTTGCGCCAAATTCACCGAATCGGTACGCATATAAGTAATCAGGCCATCGCTGCCGGCACCGACGTCAATCCCTTCATATAGTTGCTGCGCAGTCCGCATCGCACGCTGTGCGGTGAAGCCCAGCTTACGCACCGCCTCTTGCTGCAAGGTCGAGGTAATAAACGGGGGCGAAGGATAGCGTTTCCGCTGTTTGCGGTCGATCTTCCGTACGCTAATTTTCCCCCGGGCCGATTTAAGCAAGCCGGATTTCGCCGCGACCGCATCTTTCTCCTTGGTGATGGAGAATTGCTTGATTTTCTCGCCACCGAGGTGGGTAAGTTTGGCCGTGAATTGGCCCTTCTTTGCCGCAACATCCGCTTCAATAGTCCAGTATTCGCGCGGCTCAAATTTTTCGATCTCGTCTTCACGCTCGCAAATCATGCGCAGCGCCGGGCTCTGCACCCTTCCGGCCGACAGTCCCGGTTTGATCTTTTTCCACAACAAAGGCGAGATGTTAAACCCAACCAAATAATCGAGGGCGCGCCGGGCCTGCTGCGCATTCACAAGATCCATCGCAATCTCGCGCGGCGATTCGATCGCCTCCTTAATTGCCCGCGGCGTGATCTCATGAAAAACCACGCGCTTAACGACCTTCCCCTCGAGCAGATTTCGTTCTTTGAGTAACTCAACGAGGTGCCATGAAATGGCCTCTCCTTCGCGGTCCAGGTCGGTCGCGAGATACAGCGTGTCGGCCATTTTCAGTTGTTTTGATATGGCATCAACGTGTTTATTATTGCGGTCAATCGCTTCATAGCGCATCGCGAAGTTGTTATCCGGATCGACCGCACCCTCTTTGGACAATAGATCGCGTACATGACCGTACGATGCTAATACCTTGTAATCCTTCCCCAGGTATTTCTCGATCGTCGCCGCCTTCGCGGGAGATTCAACGACAACTACATTACGCGCCATGGATCATCGCCTGCGTGAGTATGAGGGAATGGTGGTGAGATAAAATTCGCAACACGTGGTCAACACTTTAATGAACACAACCGTAAGAATCGTCCATGACCAAGTCTTCCGCCCAAACATACGAGTGCTCGTGTCCGGGACGGTTGAATAAAATCATCAATATTACCCACTTCAATTGCTCGATATCGATTTCGTCGGCATCCAAGGCCATGACTCTATCGATAACAAGCTCCCGGTTGGTCGCATCGAGCACACCGACTTCTGCCAGAAAATGTATGAATCCGCGACATTCTGCGTCAAGTTTCACTTCTTCTGCGTAAGAATAAATTCGCACCGAGGTCGCACTTTCGGCAATCGTATCCACTGATAATTCACTGGTCGTCGCTAGATCTTGCAACCAGTCGAATGCCTTCGTTATTTCGGTCCCACCAAATCCGGCGTCGCTTAATTCCGATTTGACCCGGTCTTGGTCGACGTCGAGTTCGATCTCATCGCTATCGTAATGCTCGAACAGATAGATCAATATGTCGATTACTGTTTGCTTCATTTGTGCCTCAATAGATTCACCGACCATACGCCACGAAGGAATTTCGGCCTACGTTATCTGCGCCTGGACTCGATCGCGGCCGCTGTGAGTGCGCGCCAAGGACGGATCACAATGCGGTTCAGTTAATAATTTTGAGGTAGGTATTTCCAGGGAGCGAACGCACGAGCCCCCTGACCTCAAGCGCGCACAGGATGGAGGAAACCTCGGTTGCCGTCAATCCGGAGCGCCGGACGATTTGATCAAAGGTCGCCGTATCATACATACAGGCCTCAAGTAGGCGTCGCTCTTCGGTGGTGCAGCTTTCCACATTTTTCAAATCCACCGGGGAACGCGTGACGTGGCGCAAGCTTAGCGTGGTTGGGAGTGCCGGTAACTGGCCCACGATATCGTTAATGTCCTGGACCAAGGTTGCGCCCTGCTTAATGAGGAAGTGGCAGCCGGCGGCCATCGGATTACGAATTGAACCCGGGATCGCGAACACTTCACGTCCTTGTTCCACCGCGTGCATGGCGGTCGATATCGAACCGCTTTTGGCCGCCGCCTCAACCACAACGGTGCCGTAGCTCAGACCGCTAATAATCCGATTGCGACGGGGAAAATGGTAAGGCCGGGGAGGGCTGCCGAGCGGAAACTCAGAAGCCAACACGCCTGACATCGCGATTTGATTGGCAAGATCGCGGTGGCGCTCTGGATAGATCCGATCGATGCCGCAACCAAATACCGCCACCGTAGTGCCCCCGGCTTTGAGTGCACCGCGATGCGCGGCGCCATCAATGCCGGCGGCCAAACCGCTAGTGACCGTAAACCCCACCCGGATCAGCGTTGCGGCGATTTGAGCGGCAGTCTCGAGACCGCAATAGGTCCCCTTGCGGCTCCCGACGATAGCCACTTGCGGATGGTGCAGCGCATCCGGGCAACCCACGGTGAACAAGACCACTGGCGGCGTTGCAATCTCACGCAATAGCGCGGGGAAACTGGGATCAAACATCGTGATGATGTTCCGCTGTGGTCCCTCGGCCCATTTGAGTCCACGCTCGGCCGCAGCCCAGTCCAACGAACACTTGAGTGCGCGCGCGCAAGAAGCAAGAACATTTCTTCTAGATTCAGTGGAGGCGCCGGCGACCCGGGCGCGCGCGAACTCATCGGAAAACCGCGCTAATTTTCGCGGGCTATCTGGCGCGGCCGCGTGAAAGGCCAACACGCAGCAGCGTTCTTCGATGTCCAGTCCGTTGTCCATCGGCAGTCATGTTAGCGTCTAACTCGTATGATTGCACGCTCTGCGGGGCGAGGCTGAGGACCGTTTCGGGTCGCCACTTGCCAGCCGCCACCATTTTGCAGTTATGGATTCCGCACCTTGTCCAATAAATGAACCGGACGTTGCGTATTCATGATTAATGCGTAGCTGACGTTATCGAACGACCGAAACACCATGAGTTCACCAGCACGCTCTTCGGGCAACGTGATGACCTGCGGACGTCCACCCCTGGGTTCGTTGAGAAATACATCGAGCGAATGCTTCGCGGCCATGAAATTAGCGCGAATAGTATCGGTGAGATGTGCAAACCCTGTGCTTTCGCTCGGCGCGTGTTGGATTGAATCGTATCGTTCTTGCGCTTCGATGGCCGATGCCAATTCGTCTTTGACTTCAACGCCGGCCTGGTAGATTGCCAGCACGTGCCCCGGTTGAATGCCATCTGCGAGCCCGCGATCGATCACAACAACGTTGTATTGCCCGATTTGCGAGACGCCGTCGATGACCGAAATGATGCTGCCGTCAACCCCGCCGTCAGGGGCGCGCGGGACAAAATCCGGATATTCGTCCGCTTGCTGCGGCATCAACCGATCGCCGTTTAAGATTTCCTTGGAGGAACGCACGATACGTGCGGTCGCCGGATCGCCGACGCGCTCGATTGTTACATCGCCAATATGCAGCACTTCGTGACCGAGCAGCTCACCCGTACCCCCGTCGCGATATTCACCGCCAACGCGAAATATGGAATATTTGTCCGTCGTTGGCTGACCAAGATTACGAATATAGATGCGATCTCCCGCGCCATTCGCCAAATGCACATCCTGACTCGAAACAACGTAGGGGGCCTTTTCAATGTCGGCGAGTTCCATCACCTGGGGTCGCGATAGAAATGGTCGAATTGCGTCCAATGGAATCGGCGTAATCGCACCATCGTGACGATATTCCCTGATCGACGGCGATAATTTGACCCGCCGATCGCCAACCCTTCCGCCACGGGCGAGGTTCAGCATGGGTCGCCCATCTTTATAGGTCAGATAAATTCGGTCGCCGGGATAAATCAGGTGTGGATTTTCGATTTGCGGGTTGACCTGCCAGATATCTGGCCATTGCCAAGGATAGGTCAGAAACCGTGCGGAGATATCCCACAAGGTATCGCCCTCAACGACGGTGTAATTTCCCGGGTTATCCGGGTTGATTGCAACTTCGTCAGCGCAAACCGGGCCGAGCCATATCAATAACGATATTAGAACAATAATTTTTCTAGGCATCTCAATACCTTTACATGCTTTCCTTAATGTATTTTAGCAGATATTCTCCTATTTTCTAACCAACCTCAATACCGCGCGTATTTGAGACGAATTCCCATTGAATAATCAGTGCCTTAGAAGTATTCTGCGGCGATACTCGGCACGATTTTAGAACATGGCGCTCTTGCAAATTCTCCAGTATCCCGATCCACGCTTGCGCAACATTGCGACACCCGTGACACGGGTAAATGACGACATTCGGCGATTGGTCGACGACCTCTTCGAAACGATGTACGAAGCACCTGGGATCGGTCTCGCCGCGACCCAAGTCGACGTTCACAAGCGGATCCTGGTGGTCGATATCTCCGACGCCCATGATGCACCGCTGTGCTTGATCAATCCGCTAATCCGCGCAACTTTCGGCCGCGACGAGCGCGAAGAGGGCTGTTTGTCCGTGCCCGGGACTTTCGAAATGATCGACCGCGCCCAACGCATCCACGTCGAGGGACTCGATCAGGGCGGGGCGTTGCTTGAGCTTGAATTGGATGGTCTTCTGGCGGTGTGTATTCAGCACGAGATCGATCATCTTGACGGTAAATTATTTGTCGACTATTTATCCCCGCTGAAGCGATCGCGGATCCGCAAGAAGCTTGAAAAAACCCAAAAGCTGTTAATGTAGCCGGCGCAAATTTCTAATCAGGTGGCGGGTCGCCCACGCCGCGCGTTGCACTGCATGGATTTCGTGTGTCCGAGATAATAGATGAGCGTCTATCCGAAAAAAGAAAATCGTCGTGTGATTCGCCGCCGACTGCAGCGCTGGTCGACCGGGTGAAACGTGCGCGGTAACGGACAATCTCGGATTAAGATCGTCTTTGCTGGCACGCCGGAGTTTGCGGTACCGTCGTTGCGCCAAATCCACCGCGATCCCCGAATTGAAGTCGTGGCGGTATATACACAGCCGGATCGCCCCGCCGGTCGCGGCCGCCGCGCGCGCGTCAGTGCAGTTAAGCACGCGGCCCTCGATTTTTCCATCCCCGTTTTGCAACCGGCCAGTCTCACCACCACGACCGCAATCGAGCGCTTCAGTTCGCACGGCGTGGAACTCCACGTTGTCGTCGCCTATGGATTGTTGCTGCCTCAAGCAATTATTGGGCAATCCCAACTGGCGTTGAACATTCACGCCTCTTTGCTGCCGCGCTGGCGTGGGGCGGCCCCCATTCAGCGCGCGATTATGGCCGGCGACTGCGAGACCGGCATCAGTGTCATGCGGATCGTCGAGGCGCTCGATGCGGGCCCCATCTTGTTAGGGCGATCGTGCACGATCGCAGACACTGATACAGCCGGTTCGCTGCACGACAAACTTGCCATGCTCGGCGCCGCGTGCCTAAAAACGGTCATCGACGATTATCGGGTCACAGGCCTTGTTGAGGTGCCACAGAACGAGGCGGAGGTGACCTACGCGCACAAGATTTCGCCCCGCGAACGTGCGCTCGATTGGACCCGCGGCGCCGACAGTCTCGCCCGTCACGTACGGGCACTCAATCCGTCGCCCGTTGCCACGATGCGCCTTGGGGCAACGAACATTAAGGTCTGGTCTGCGGTTGCGCTTATGCGCACGCCGTTGGCTTGCAACCGACCGGGAGACGTTGTCGCCGCGAGTGATATTGGCATCGATATCGCAACCGCCAATGGGGCGTTGCGGATAACCCACTTGCAACCAGAAGGGAAGCGGTCAATGAGCGCGGCGGATTTCGTCAATGGGTTTCACCACCTCTTGAACCCCGCGTGATATGGAAAAGCGGTGAACACTCGGGCCATCGCTGCTGGTGCTTTAACCGCTATCATCGCTAGCGGCAAAACACTTGATGACGCATTGGCGGCAGCATTGGTGCCGCTCGAGGACACCCGCGATCGAGCGTTTGTGCAAGAACTCGTGTACGGCGTTCTACGCTGGTACTGGCGCTTATTACCGCAATTGCGGAGCCTACTGCGCCGCCCACTGCGTGACCGGGACCGAGAGCTGGAAATGCTGCTACTGGTCGGTCTGTACCAGCTCCAATATTTATCCACGCCGGCCTACGCTGCCCTGAGCGCGACAGTTGACGCATGCGCTGATTTGAACAAGCCGTGGGCCCGCCCTCTCATCAACGGAATTCTGCGCAATGCGCTGCGTCGTTCATCGAAGCTCGATGAAATTGCGAATGAATCAGTTACTAATTGGAGCGCTCACCCCGAGTGGTATGTGCAAATGTTGCAACGGGACTGGCCCGACCAGTGGCAATCAATGCTCGCCGCCGACAACGAATATCCACCGCTGACCTTGCGCGTAAACTCACGCCGCAACTCACGTGAACGCTATCTCACTTTGCTCGCAGCAGCCGGTATCGACGCGCAAAAGTCGACCTACGCGGAACACGGCATCCGTCTAGGCACACCGGTGGCAGTCGAATCGCTGCCGGAATTCGAATGCGGCAGCGTCTCGGTTCAGGACGAGGCAGCACAATTGGCCGCACCGTTACTCGCGATCCCCCCAGCGGCAAGGGTGCTCGATGCCTGTGCAGCGCCTGGCGGGAAAACGGCCCACTTGCTAGAAACCCACGACAATAGTCTACGCGTTGTTGCGGTAGAGCGCTCCGCGGATCGGACCGCGTTGCTCACCGCAACGCTGCGGCGACTGCAGTTGCATGCGGTCGTCCATACTGCCGATGTGGCCGAGGTCAACGATTGGTGGAATGGGGAACCATTCGACCGGGTATTGCTCGATCCACCCTGCTCCGCCAGCGGCGTTATACGACGACACCCAGATATCAAGATCCATCGCCGAGCACAAGACATTCCGAATCTGGTTAAACAACAATTACGCTTGCTGAATTCATTATGGCCCCTGCTCAAACCTGGGGGTAAGCTTATATATGGGACTTGTTCTGTATTGAGGGCCGAAAACGACGGCGTGGTGGCCAAATTTGTCAACGAAGGCGACGGGATCAAGGTCGATAATATCGCCGCCGATTGGGGTACGGCAACGGAGTACGGGCGTCAAATTGTCACCGGAGAGGAACATATGGATGGGTTTTATTACGCCAGCTTAACGAAAGAATAAACCTCTGCCATGGGCACTAAACGCAACCAATAACAAACGCCCGTGGCGAAGAATATCCGACCAACACAATGAATCGAACCACAGTATTAAATACGGCTGCGATCGCGATCCATTCGATTTTGCTCGCCTTCGCCTTAAGCGCTGCGAGCGAGACCGTCCGTGCCGGCACAATTGTCGTGCGCTCAGCCAATTCGAGTGTCGTCAACGAAATGATCGTAATCGACGCCGATGTCGATTTTTTATTTAGTGATGATGCGCTGGAGGCGATGCGTAGCGGCGTCGCCTTGATCATCGACGTGGATATCCGAATTAAGCGACTACGGCGCTACATCTGGGATCCCAGTGTTTTAAATTTGAGCCGGCGCTACCGCATAGAGCGGCACACTTTGACTGATCGCTACGTCATCACCGATCTGGTGACCGATGAGCGGCGGCTCCACGACTCGATTGAAGCTGCGATCCTTGATCTCGGGCGCATTCGCGAAATCCCCATCGCCGAAGAGACGCAACTCGATACTTCGTTAGATTATCGGATCGGCATCCGCGCGCGGCTTGATCTTGAATCATTGCCGGCGCCGCTGCGGCCGATTGCATACATTTCACCGAGCTGGCGCATGTCGTCTGGATGGTACCAATGGACATTCACCCCATAAAACGTCGCGCGACGGTGCTCGCGGCGGTTTCGCTACTGGGTATATCGCTGTTCGCATCGTTGATCCTTATGAGCGCAGCGATCCAGAATTCCGGCAAATTTGGCGCGATGTACTCCGTCTTATTGATCCTGAATTCCGCCGGATTATTGACGTTTATCACGCTGATCGCGATCAACCTGCGGCGACTTATCCAACAGCTCCGCGGTCGCGAAGCCGGCGCGAAGTTAACTTTAAGAATGCTGTTCATCTTCGTTACATTATCGGTATTTCCGGTACTGGTGGTCTACGGCTTTTCATTAGATTTTCTTCGGCGCGGTATCGATAGTTGGTTCGACGTTGAAATTGATCGTGCGCTAAACGATTCGCTCGAACTCAGCCGGGCGGCACTTGGATTGAAAATGCGCGAACTGTTAGGTCAAACCGAGCAAATGGCGTATGAACTCGGCAAAGGGTTTCGTGCTCCTACCCCATTGAACTTGGACGTCCTGAGAGACCCACATAGCACAATTGTCGCAAATCCCCAGGCGCTGGCCGTGCAAGACCTTGACCTACTACGTGAACGCAGCGGGGCCGAGGAACTGTCGCTACTGTCACGTGAAGGGCGATTACTTGGCAGCTCAACGGATGCGACGGCAATCGTCCCCAATCTCCTGCCCGAAGCAATTTTATTGCAACTACGCCAGGGACGTAATTATATTGGCCTCGATCCAATTCGCGACGCTGGCCTCTACGTCAGGGTTGCGGTCATTGTGCCGGAGATCTCACTCGGTTCGGGACGACAGATCCTGCACGCCTTATATCCGATTGCGACACGCCTTAATCGCTTAGCCGACAGCGTCGAATCGGCCTATGCCAAATACAATGAATTGTCCTACCTGAGGGACAAACTGAAATTGAGTTTCGTGATGACACTGACCCTAGTGCTGCTATTCAGTATCGTCACCGCCGTGTGGGCGGCGTTCTATTCGGCCCGCCGTTTGGTGCAGCCGATCCGAGACCTCGCTGCCGGTACCGCGGCGGTCGCCGAGGGCGACTACGAAACGAGCCTGCCGGTCCAGAGTAATGACGACATCGGCTTTCTCGTGCGTTCATTCAACGATATGACCAAAAGAGTGGCTCTTGCGCGGCGCGAGGTAGAAGCACAACATCAATACCTCGACACGGTTTTAGGACAACTATCGTCAGGTGTTATCGCGCTCGATAAAGAGACGATTGTTACCACGATCAACGACAGCGCGCGGGACATCCTCGGATTAGACGATTATGAAATAGCGGACAAACGACTCGCCGAGCTGGCTAATGAATTCGACAATTTGCGCCCATTTGTTGACGGCATTACCCCGTTGCTCGATGCGACCGGATCCCGTTGGCAGCAACAGATCGTCATTTTCCGACCGAGCGGGCGCCGTGTACTGATGTGCCGTGGGACTGAAATGGCGGTCACCGATTCGAAGTCAGGCGGCAACGTAATCGTATTCGATGACATCACTGCGATTATCCAGGGACAGCGGGATGCCGCCTGGTCGGAGGTGGCTAGACGCCTCGCCCACGAAATAAAAAACCCATTGACTCCAATACAGCTATCGGCCGATCGGCTGCGCCAAAAATATCTCGGCAAAATGTCGAAACACGATGCCGAGACGCTTGAACGGCTAACAGCAACCATTATTCAGCAGGTTGAGACGATGAAAATGATGGTCAATACGTTCTCGGACTATGCGCGTCCACCCAAAAACAACCTAAAAACGACCGATCTAAACGCCTTGGCCAGCGGCGTGGTCGATCTGTTCAAAAGCGCCACACCCGCGATAGAATTCGAACTTGATCTCGACGAAGAGCTACCGCATATTCCGGCGGACGGCGCCCGCTTACGGCAGGTCTTCAATAATCTGGTCAAAAATGCGATCGACGCCTCGGCGCAAGCGACAAACCCAACGATCATCCTACGCACGAATCTCTTCGCGTCTGCGTCCGGAACCTACGTAGAAATTCGGGTGGAAGACCGTGGCGAGGGCATCGACGAGGAATTGCTTGAAAACATCTTCGAGCCCTATGTCACCAATAAAACGCGGGGCACGGGTTTGGGATTGGCGATCGTGAAGAAGATCGTGGAGGAACATGGCGGTATTGTCTCGCTAGAAAATAACCGCGGTGCCGGCGCGGTCGCGATAATCAGACTGCCAATTGAAGGCGTTGGCGATACACTAGTACCCCAACAAGATAGTTTTAATCGGCTCAGTCGGTCCAAAAGCGATCCAGTGCTAGGCGTTTCCCCGAAGGCATAGTAGGACCTACGTCGAGGGCAAACAACAACACAATGGGCCGCGTTTGGGCGGACCAGAAGGGCGCTCACCAGTGTGCCCATTGCGGTGTCGTCTTCGTATGCCGTAGGAACAATATGCCTGCACGAAGACGCCTCGCAGTGACCGCACGGGTGAGCGCTGAACCGATCAAAACTAGCTTGTTGAAGTAATGATATCCCGTTAATGAGGAACGTCTTATGAGCTCCCCGCATATATTGGTCGTAGATGACGAACCCGATATTCGCAGTCTTTTGAAGGAAATCCTGGAAGACGAGGGATTCGAAATCACCGTCGCCGAAAATGCCAGCCACGCGCGCCAGGCGCGACGCCAACGACGACCGGATCTCGTCCTTCTGGATATATGGATGCCCGATACTGACGGCATCACGTTACTCAAGGAGTGGTCTGACGGCGGGCAAGTCGACGTACCCGTTGTGATGATGTCAGGACACGGCACGGTGGAAACAGCAGTCGAGGCAACGCGCCTCGGGGCCTTCGACTTTATCGAAAAACCACTCTCTATCGCGAAATTGCTAGTTACCGTCCAACGTGCGCTCGAAACCGCTGACCTTCAGCGCGAAAACGTCGGTCTTAAAAAAGGAATCACGCCGTTAGACGACCCGATCGGAATCGGCGCAGCGATCCGAAAACTGCGAACCGATGCTGGCAGAATTGCACAGAGTCAAACCGCGGTTTTTATTACCGGCGAGTCGGGCAGCGGCAAAGAGGTAATTGCCCGATACCTACATAAGCAAAGCCCTCGCGCGGATGGACCGTTTATCACCGTGGGCGTCGCAGGCCTAGCGCGCGAGAATCCAGATGCCGAACTTTTCGGTACCGAACACAACGGACAGGTCATCTTTGGCTACCTTGAACAAGCGAATGGCGGTTCGTTGTTCCTCAAAGATATTGCCGATATGGACCTGAATACGCAAGCACGTTTGTTGAGCGCGCTCGAAAGCGAAGCACTGTTACGGGTTGGCGGACTCGATCCAGTGCAGATTGACGTGCGTATTATCGCCGCCACGCGCCGCGACTTAATAGCAGCGGTCGCCGCACATACCTTCCGGGACGATTTGTTTTATCACCTGAACGTGGTGCCGTTGCAGGTTCCGCCGCTGCGTGACCGTGGTGAAGATATCGATCTGCTCCTATCCTATTACCTTGACTATTTTGCGACTAATGAAGGATTACCGCAGCGTGAATTTTCCAGCGGCGCCAAGAGTCGCCTGCGCGAATACGATTGGGCAGGTAATGTCCGGGAATTGAAGAATCTTGTCCAGCGACTGATGATCCTTGGCAGCACCGAAAAGGTCTCGGTGCGGGAGATAAATTCGGCTTTGGGTATCCGGCCCCAAACCGAAGGCGAACCCCCCTTCCCGGGTTTCGATCTACCCCTACGTGAAGCGCGTGAAAAATTCGAGAAAGCATATCTGGAGTATCAACTTCATGAGCTACGCGGGAGTGTCAGTAAAGTCGCTGAGCGGGTCGGCATCGAACGGACTCACCTCTACCGAAAGTTGCGTAGCCTAGGCATAGATCCCAAGCAAATCAAGGAATCATCCGGCGCATGAAAATTATCATCCTCGGCGCCGGCCAGGTGGGTGCGTCGGTCGCGGCAAACCTTTGCAGCGAAGCAAATGACATTACGGTCGTCGATCGCGATCCAGCGATTTTGCAGGCCTTGCAAGATCGCTTGGACCTGCGCGCCGTCGTTGGCCATGCATCGCACCCCGAAATCCTCGCGCAAGCGGGCGCACAAGACGCCGATATGATCATCGCGGTAACGAATAGCGACGAAACCAATATGATCGCCTGCCAAGTCGCCTATACCTTATTCCGAACCCCAACCAAAATTGCCCGTATCCGGGCGCCACAATATCTGCAAACGACTGAACTATTCGCGCAAGAAGCACTCCCGATTGACGTATTGATCAGCCCCGAACAGGAAGTTACCGAATACATCCAACGTCTCATCGAGTTTCCGGGGGCGCTACAGGTTCTCGATTTCGCCAACGGAAAGGTGCAGTTAGTCGCGGCGCGAGCATTTTATGGCGGTCCCTTGGTAGGACACAAACTCAAGGAGTTACCTGAGCAGCTGCCGGGCGTCGAAACCCGGGTGGTGGCGATTTATCGTCGTCACGAGCCAATTATACCGAACGGCGAGACCGTGATAGAAACCGGCGACGATGTCTTTTTCGTCGCGGCGCCGAACCATATACGCGCAGTGATGAGTGAATTCCAACGCCTTGCTTCACCAAATAAACGCATAATTATTGCCGGTGGCGGAAATATAGGCACGCGACTCGCAATCGCGCTCGAAAAAAAATGCCATATAAAAATTATTGAAAATAATCCCGATCGTGCCGTACAGATATCGGAAGTATTGAAACACGGCTACGTCCTGCTCGGCGACGCCGCTGATGAGGATCTCCTGATTGAAGAAAACATTGAGCAAACCGACGTATTTTGCGCGCTAACGAATGCCGACGAAGCCAATATCATCTCCTCAATGCTGGCGAAACGACTCGGCGCAAGAACTGTCATGGCCTTAATCAACCGGGCCGCCTATGTCGATCTCGTTCAACGCGACATCATCGACATCGCGATTTCGCCACAACAGACAACGATTGGCAGCTTGCTCGCGCACGTGCGGCGCGGAGACGTCGTCAAGGTGCATGCACTTCGGCGCGGCGCGGCTGAAGCGATCGAAGCAATTGCACACGGCGACCGAAATTCCAGCCAAGTGGTCGGCCGCAAGCTCGAAGATATAGAACTTCCACCGGGTACAACAATTGGCGCGATCGTGCGCGGTGATAACGTCATCATGGCGCATCACGATACGGGCATCGAAGCCGAGGATCACATAATCATGATCGTCACCAACAAGCGACACGTGCGCGACGTGGAGCGCTTGTTCCAGGTCAGCGTAACGTTTTTATAGCCTAGCAGTGTCGCCTGATTGGTATGATCCCGACATGATCGGAGGACTTGGGTGAGATTCAAGGTTATCCAGAAAATTCTGGGATTGCTGCTGGCGGTCTTTAGTCTCATTTTTCTCCCACCACTGCTCATCGCGCACTGGACCCGCGATGGCACCGGTTCCGCCTTCGCGATAGCTTTTGCCGTTATCCTGTGCGCCGGCCTCGTACTTTGGTTACCGGTTCGCAAGGTTACTCGCGACCTGAAACTACGCGACGGTTTTATCGTAGTGGTCTTATTCTGGGTGGTTCTCGGTAGCTGCGGTGCAATCCCGTTCATGCTAGTCGACGAACTGAAAATGTCGTTATGCGATGCCATCTTTGAGTCTCTGTCCGGCCTCACCACGACTGGCGCGACGGTTATCGTCGGCATCGATACCCTACCACCATCCATCCTCTTCTATCGCCAGTTGCTGCAATGGCTTGGCGGCATGGGGATTATCGTTTTGGCGGTCGCGATACTCCCCATCCTCGGGATTGGTGGTATGCAACTTTATCGTGCGGAAACGCCCGGCCCAATGAAAGATGCCAAGCTAACACCGCGGATCACGGAAACGGCCAAAGCGCTGTGGTACATCTATTTGGGGCTGACTATTGCGTGCGCGGGGTCTTATTATTTAGCGGGAATGGATTTCTTCGACGCCATGGCACACAGTTTTAGTACGGTCGCGATTGGTGGGTTTTCGACCCACGACCTATCTTTGGGTTATTTTGACAATCCGCTGATCGAAGCAATAGCGGTCATGTTCATGTTTTTCGCTGGCATCAATTTTTCGTTGCATTTTCTAGCGTTCCGTCAGCGAAATATTAGGCCGTATATACTTGATTCCGAATTCAAAATGTACGCTGGCGTGATCGTCGGTACCTGTACGATATGTGGCATTGGCCTGGGCGCTACGCTCTATCAGGGCGACTGGACTCAGGCATTTCGATTGGGAATATTTCAGGCTGTATCTATTGGGACAACGACTGGTTTCACGACTACCCAATTCCAAATTTGGCCTGGCTTCCTACCGATACTGCTGATATATGCAAGCTTCATCGGCGCTTGCGCCGGGTCGACCGGCGGTGGCATCAAGGTGATCCGATTTTTACTGTTGTACAAGCAAGGGCGCCGCGAGATTCAACGGCTGATCCACCCGAACGCAATCATTACAATAAAAATGGGGGGGCGGCCGGTTAGCGACCGCATTGTCAATGCGGTGTGGGGTTTTTTTGCGACCTATGTTGCCGTTTTCGCGGT
>SMVA01353352.1_pt1 | contig 22381 bp, 18 predicted proteins | sample 2456451 | NCBI WGS metagenome assembly SMVA01 (sample SAMN11095933, study PRJNA526329) | marine sediment metagenome | biome: Marine sediment; feature: Surficial sediment; material: Deep marine sediment; isolation source: Hadal surficial sediment | place: Pacific Ocean | collected 2014-05 | depth... | reverse complement strand
GGGGTAGCGATTAGCAAGCTTGGCACGCAGGTTCGAACCACCGGCAAGTTCACTGATCAGGATTTTCCTGGCATTGCCCACCAATTCGGGCTCAATGTGTTCATAGGTTTCCGGATTCCTTTGTACGGCACTGACGTGCACTCCTCCTTTATGCGCGAATGCTGATGGCCCAACAAAAGGCTGGCCTGAAGGTCCCTGTATTCCAAGATATTCCCATACTTGCCGGCTCAGGTTGGTCAGCCCTCTGATTTTTCCTTCAGGCAGGCACTCATAACCTAACTTGAGTTCCAGGTTACCCAGCACCGAGGTTAAATCAACATTACCGCAGCGTTCTCCAACACCGTTGATTGTTCCATGAACCTGGATCACGCCTTCTTCTATGGCACGAAGTGTATTGGCGACCGCCAGGCCACCGTCATTGTGCACATGGATGCCGAGTTTAATGCCGGGATTTTCCTTTCTCACTTCCCGAATGGCAGCCGCTATCTCATGCGGCATCACACCACCATTGGTATCACAGAGAATAACCCTGACCGCGCCCGCCTCAACCGCCACTTGCAACGACGCCAGTGCATACCCGGGATCACTTCTAAAACCATCGAAGAAATGTTCAGCATCGTAAAATACGGGTTTACCTGTCGCTTCAACCAGGTGGCTGATGGACCCGCCGATCATATCGAGATTCGTATCCGCACTTACTCGGAGGGCCTGCTCCACATGCAGGTCCCAGGCCTTGCCAAAAATGCAGGTCACATCCGCCTTTGCCGCAATCAGTTTTTGAAGAAAAAAATCGTCGGCCGGTTTAACACCCGCTCGGTGAGTAGACCCGAATGCTGCAATTTTCAGGAATTTAAGATCAAGCTCGCGAACACGGGAAAAATATTCATCGTCTTTCGGGTTCGATCCTGGCCAGCCGCCTTCAACATAATCCACGCCCATCGCATCGAGCGCTGCCGTGATATCCAACTTGTCGCCAAGGCTAAGGTTTACCCCTTCCCCCTGGTTACCATCGCGAAGCGTGGTGTCGTAGATCTCTATTTTCTTTCTGGTCATCTATCAAGCATAGCCCAATTTAGTGGCTATATCAGCGATCTCAGCAGTCGAGATAAGCAAATCGTCCAGCGGATCATAGCTTGCCGAAAGAAACGCCTGCCTGGCACTTTCTTTCATTGTGATGTCAAATATATTGTTGGCGCAGATGACCTTCAAAGCCTCCAGGTCGATGATGATCTCTGCCTCCGGATCTGAATCGATCAATTGAACAAGCTTCTCCCTGGATGCCTTTTCCATCATCACGCAGGGGATACCCAATGTGGTGCAATTTCCATGGAATATCTCGGCAAAAGATTCCGCGATTACGGCGCTCAATCCAAATTTCTGTATGGCCTGGGGGGCGTGTTCGCGACTCGAACCACAGCCGAAATTCGCATCTGAAATCAAGATTCTGGCGCCCTTGTGCTCTTCTTTATCTAACACGTGTCCTTTCGATTTGCCTTGCGCATCGAAACGCACGTCATAAAACAGGGCGGGGCCCAGTTCATCAAAAGTGATACACTTGAGAAACCTCGCGGGTATAATTCGATCCGTGTCGATGTCGTTGCCTTCAACGTACACACCTTTCCCATCTATTTTTGTAATTTCAGTCATTTGCTATGCCTCCAGTCCAAATACTTCACGGGCATCGGCTACTGACCCTTCGATCGCAGCAGCGGCTACCATTATCGGGCTCATCAGGATGGTCCGCCCAGTCGGCGATCCCTGTCTTCCAATAAAATTCCTGTTGGAGCTCGAAGCACATACCTCATCACCAACCAGCTTGTCGGGATTCATTGCCAGGCACATGGAGCACCCGGGTTTTCGCCATTCAAAACCCGCCTCTTCAAAAATCTGGTGCAATCCTTGCGCCCTTGCTGCCTTGTCTACTTTTTCTGATCCAGGCACCGCTATGGCCCTGACGTTAGGCGCAACCTTCCTGCCCTTCAGCAAGGAAGCAACCTGCACAAAATCACTTAATCGACCATTGGTACAGCTTCCAACGAAGGCAACATCAATCCTTGTTCCCTTGATGGGTTGGTTGGGCTGTAATTGCATATATTCCAGCGCATCTGAAATCAGACTTTTATCAAGCCCTTCTGCGTCGTCCGGGTCGGGAATCATTTCCTCGATCGAAATAGCCTGGGCTGGAGTAACCCCCCAGGTTACTGTAGGTTTGATATCGACGGCAAAAATCTGCACCTCATCGTCGTAGGCCGCGTCATTATCACTGGCATAAGCACGCCATCTTTCCCTCGCGGTTTCAAAATCACTACCCGTCGCAACCCTTTCCCTGCCTTTCAAATACTCGAAAGTTGTTTCATCAGGATTGATGTAGCCGCATCTGGCGCCACCCTCAATACTCATATTACACACGGTCATGCGCTCTTCCATGGTCATATTCTTGATCACAGATCCTGCATACTCGTATGCATATCCCACACCCCCATTGACCCCCAGCGTGCGGATGATATGCAGGATCACGTCCTTGGCAGTAACACCAGGGCTTAACTTTCCTTCGACACTAATTCGCCTTACCTTTAGCGGATCCATGGCGATGGTCTGGCTTGCCAGTACATCCCGCACCTGGCTGGTGCCAATACCGAGCGCAATGCAGCCGAAAGCACCATGGGTAGAAGTATGACTATCACCACAGCCTATCGTCATGCCTGGTTGTGTCAGTCCGAGTTCCGGCCCGACAACGTGGACGATGCCCTGGGATCCGGACTCCGGGGCAAAAAATTCAATGCCATGTTCGCTTGCAGCATCACCGAGCACCTGGATCATCTTTTCCGCCATGTCATCTTTCAGCGGTCGTGACTGGTCATCGGTTGGAATGATGTGATCGACGGTGGCGAAGGTGCGCTTCGGATAGGCAACTTTTAAGCCCTTATCCTTCAACATCCCGAATGCCTGCGGGCTGGTGACCTCATGGATGAGATGCAGTGCAATGAACAGTTGGAACTGACCGTTATCAAGTTGCCTGACAAGGTGATCATCCCAGATCTTCTGGTAAAGTGTTTTACCCACAATATTTCCCGGCGAATTTAATAGAGCAGCGATTCTAGCATGAAAATCGGCGCATTCTATTCCATTTGGGAATACCGGGAATTCGAATCAGAGAGATGGATCAACCAGTATTTTTGCGTGTTTTTCAGGGTCCGCAAGATCGTTAAAAGCGTCCGGCACACTATCTAAACCCACTCTGCCAGTGATTAAGGGTTCGAGATCCATGATGCCATCGGCAATGTTGTGTAACGTCAGGGCAAACTCCTCGGGCGTGTAAGCCAGAACAAACTGCAGGTTCAGCTCCTTGTTGATACCCACTAGTGGCCGAATCTGGTCATGCTCCATACAGACACCAACAACCACAACCCTGCCACCCCTGGGTGCACCCACCATCAGCTGGTCAATCACGCCAGGAATACCGACACATTCAAAGAATATTCCTTCACGAAACGTCTGATTATTCGTCAGCGGATCTGCTGGCAAGGTTTCTCCATTGATATCTTTCGAGGCGTAGCCACGCCAACTTTCATAAGGTGATGTATCGCCGGGATTAATCACCACGTCTGCACCCATGGTGACTGCCAGCGCTCTACGAGTGGCACTAAAATCAGCTGCTATGATGGGTCCTACACCCTGCATTTTTAGAGCAGCGATGACCGCGAGTCCAACAGGCCCGCAACCAATAACCAGGGGTATTTCGGATTTTGACAATCTCGCCATCTGTACTGCATGAAAGCCGACAGCCATGGGTTCAGTTAGTGCGGCGAGTTCTGTTGACAGTCCGTTAGGTACTTCAAGCAGCATTGGCTCATAGAGCACCATGTTCTCTGAATAGCCTCCGGGCACATCATTTGAGTAACCGACTGCATTAACCTGACCGCCATGCAACGTCATGGGCACCGAACACACGCGGGTACCCGCTTTTAGCGTCCTGGCTGTTCCCGGGCCAAAATCAAGTATTTCCGCACAGAACTCATGCCCCATGACCACATCCCGGGTCAAATCCATACTGAAAGAACCACCGGTTTCAACTGAGGTATCAACCATTTGCTGGCCAAATTTCAGCGCGTGCAAATCGGAGCCGCAAATTCCGCAGGCAAGGGTTTTAACCAGAACCTCACCTTCTCCAGGTTCCGGCATGTCTACATCTTCCACAACCAGCTTCGAATCACGCATTATCGCTGCTCGCATTGATATTCCCCTTATCTTGCAGATGTTTTTCTAGCGGGTTTCCTGGTTTCCCTCTCCGCCAGGGCAATTACACGATTGGCAAATTTTGTATTAGGCAATACTTCATAAAAAACGGCATCTGCCCCTGGGTTAAGCAGCGCCGTGTCATTCCGCCAGAGACCAACAACCCCCCTGCGAATAACAAGATGTCTCTCCTTTCCCTGCACATCTGGAAACTTGCCTACATAAACAGTTTCATTCTTGCCCCTGGACTTGACATTGATGCAGGTCAACTTGATTTCACTCTTTAACTTCTTGAACGCCGCATTATCCAGCAGGATTCCGTTTACGTTGTAGCGAATTAAATGCTGACCTTTTTCTCCTTTGCTGGAGTCGCTATCATCTATCTCGAGCACCTCAACATTAAAATCTCCAGAATCGAATGAACTTCGTAATTTCCAGGAGCAAGAAGACATACGGTCAGCATCACCGATGGCTGACGAAATCATGATGGGGCGACTTCCATCGAACAAAAAGAGGGGCATCTCATCGGAATAACAGATCCCGATACCTATTTCCAGTGATGGTAACCCGGCTTGTTCCGAATTGGTGTTTTTCGAATTGACAATGTCCAGCATCTCCTTCGCCATACCACAGGCACGACTTACGGAGTACCATTCGGAAGGGCTGTTATCGTATTCATAAGTGCCGAGAATCACTGCATCTCCCTCGATGAAAACTTTCACTGCCCCATAATTTTCTAACCGCTTATTTATTGGGTTAAAAAACCGCAAGCTGAAATAACTGGCTGGATTCAGTTCCTGGCGAACCAGTTCCTGTGTAACCAGGGTGGAGCCTCTGACATCTGCTTTGAGTATCGTGTGATGAACAATTTCCGGCAGCTTATCTACTGAGCCCTTAATTTCCTCACTATCCAATAAACTGAACAATTGTCCCCCCGCCCTGGCCAGTTTTAATTGTTCTTCGTCAGTGATTACCGATATACGATTGAATACCCGATGCGCAAAACGGGCATTCTTGAGATGGTAGCGATAACGACTGATATCGGTTAGTAATCTTATGAAAGGATCTTCCCCGCTCTTCTCCTTACGTGCTTTTTCATAATCGGCTTCAGCAGCAGCGAGTTTTTGTAGAAGTACATGAGCCCCTTCTTTCTCCTGATCTATCGCCGCCATTAGTTTTTTCGAATCAAATCCAGCCACGATTGAAATCGCATCTTCGACATCAATCAGTTCAAGCTCCTGTTGAGTGAGTTTATCTCTCAGATGATATGCAGCCAGCATCCTCTTCATGTCCGAACGGGATGCAATCTTCTTCCTCAATTTCCTGGCTAGTTTTAGAAATCGCTTGGTATGAGAGCGCACAGACACCCGTGACCAGAATCCGATTCCCTTGCTCGCCTGTTGCAGCGTCTTTTCCAGGAATTTCCCGTCAAACAGCAACCGAACGGCCCGTGGCTGATCTAGCCAGCAAAACAATTCATTAACAGTTTCTTTCTGATCTTCCGCGGCACCTAAATAAGGCTGAAGAGCCAATAACCCGCCAAATTCATCCAACATTTCATTTTGTCCGAAAGACAGTTTCGCATCATCTTTTAACTTCCGAATTGGGAGTTGACGTAACATTGAAGCAACTGCTGATTCCAAAACAGAATTAAGAGCCACAAATTCCGCCCCATTTTTAGGCCAAAGAGAATAATACTCTAACAAAAGCACTGGTTCGCGCGGTGATTTTGTATACAGAATGGGGTTATACATTATATCGGTAGCTTCGTTGAGCTCGTCACCGAGAATCTGGTCCCGCAATGCTTTTAACTGATTGTTCTCCTCTCTTTGGCATTGCCGCAGAATCTGGCGATTTATCCTGAACTGGAACGCATCCTTATGCTTGCGGTACCACAAAACTTTTTCCTGGGTTTCCAGCAGTCCCCTGGACCCCACACTTTGTTGTTGCGCCTGTACTTCGTCAAGCTGTGCACCATAACTATCCAATTCAGACCGGGTTCTTTCCAAAATGAATTTGACCACCGCAAATTGCAGTATTCTGATCTGGTCAGGTGTGAGGTCTATCTTGTTTCGATGAAGCGTCACTCGCATCAAGTCGGTGTAACAGGCACGAAACTCGGTCATTATCTGCGAATTTGCAGAGATCAACTTGTTTCCGGTAACCATTCGCTTGACCTGGTCTGAAATGAGTTCTGACACCTTAAAAACGAAGTTAGGCGAGAGCTCGACATCTCTGCGGTAATTATCGACCCCCTTTCTTGCGGCAGAATAGTCCAACACCAGGGTGTCAGGTACTTTGACCCGCTTGAGCAGGCCATCGACTGAACTGATCTCCGTTTCTTCTAACATTTCCCTTCTATTCCATTTCCTCTAAGGGTTTAGCCTGACCGGCTGCCGTTTTGGACCCCAATCACCTGGCGCTGCTTCAAATACACCGGGAATCCACTCACCGCAAGACCGACAGCAACCCTGGGCATCCAGTCGCCAGGCTCCAAGTTTATACCAGTCACGCTCTATCAATACGGACCCGCAGGATGGACACCAGGTAGATCCACCCTCACTATCATGAACATTACCGGTGTACACGAACTTAATGCCGTTTTGCTTTGCAATATTCCTGGCCTCAGCAAGGGTATGCTGAGATGTCGCTGGAATTTCATTCATTTTATAGTCAGGGTGGAATGCCGTGAAATGTATCGGTATATCCGGACCCAGATTATCCATGATCCATCGGCTCATGGATTCAATTTCAGCCGCGCTATCATTTTCACCTGGAATCAGCAATGTAGTTAGTTCAAACCAAACGGTGGTTTCATTATTCAGGTACAGCAGCGTATCTAATACATTTGCCAGATGACCGCCGCAAATCTTGTGATAAAAGCGTTCTGTAAAAGCTTTTAGGTCGATATTGGCAGCATCCATGTGGTCAAAGAATTCCTTTCGAGGTTCGGGGCAGATATATCCTGCCGTCACAGCAACGGAACTTACTCCTTGTTCCCGGGCAGCTTGTGCCACATCAATGGCATACTCATGGAAGATCACCGGATCATTATAGGTATAGGCAATACTTCTGCATTTTAACTGACTTGCTGCCCTTGCCAGCAATTCTGGAGATGCAGCATCGGCAAGGGTTTGCATCTCTCTCGATTTACTAATGTCCCAGTTCTGGCAAAATTTGCATGCCAGGTTACAACCCGCGGTACCGAAGGAAAGCACTGGTGTTCCTGGAAGGAAATGATTCAGCGGTTTTTTTTCGATCGGATCAATACAAAAACCGCTGGATCGACCATAGGTTGTTAATACAATTTCGTCGTCCTGTCTTTCACGAACGAAGCACAATCCACGCTGCCCGTCTCGTAATTTGCAATATCTGGGGCACAGGTCACACTGCAACCGCTTATCTTCAAGCTGGTGCCAGTATTTTGTACTGACCACCGAGGGTGGTCGCGGTTTGCGGTTGTCTTTACCGGGCTGTCCGTGGAGAATTGATGACATAGGGTTTCACGTTATATTGCTCTAGAATAGCCATTATTGTACTAGATTTACCCAGTTAAACGCGGACTTTTAACATGAATGCAATTAGGTCACCCGCGGTTGCCGGCGCGTTTTATCCGGCTGATGAATCCGAACTTATCTCCTCTGTCGATGCCATGCTAGATAGTGTGAATGGCGATGGATGGGCGCCAAAGGTCATTATTGCACCTCATGCAGGCCACATATATTCTGGCTCAGTTGCTGCCTGTGCCTATAGCAGGCTTAAGAAAGCAGACCCACCGATTCGCCAGGTCGTGTTACTGGGTCCATCCCATAGAGTGGGATTTAGCGGCATAGCCGTTCCTACCTCGACTGCTTACATGACACCACTTGGAGAAATTCCAATTGACTCCGCCGCAATCCGGAAAGTACTGAACCTGGGTGGCACAGGATTTCTGGACGAAGCACATGCACAGGAACATAGTCTTGAAGTTCATCTGCCTTTCCTGCAGAGAGTGCTGGCATCATTTACCCTCGTACCACTGGTCATCGGAGATGCGAAGAAGGAAGAAGTAGCAGCCGTCCTGAATGAGCTATGGGGCGGGCCCGAAACGCTTATCGTTATCAGCACTGACCTCAGCCACTTTCACCCCTATGCCAAAGCAAGGGAAATTGATGCGAAAACTTCCGCTAAAATCCTGGCACTGGATGCCAGTCTTGTTGGCGAAGAAGCATGCGGTTGTCGACCGCTCAATGGTTTACTGCACCTGCTTAAGAACAAAGGGCTTAAAGTAGAGCAGGTCGCTGTTAAGAATTCAGGTGATACCGCTGGTACGAAAGACAGGGTTGTAGGATATGGCGCATACGTTGTTATGGAAAAAGCGGTTATGGAAAAGACAGTTACGGAAAAAGCAGATGACAAACAAAGACTCTTGCCACTTGCATTGCGTCAACGACTTCTGCAAACCGCCAGGGAAGCAGTTTTGCATGCCTTCGGCAACAATGAAAATTATCACATTGACCTGAACAGGTTCCCGCAAGCGTTAAAGGAAGAACGCGCTTCCTTCGTAACATTGAACATCAACCAACAACTACGGGGTTGTATTGGTAGCCTGGCCGCCCATCGGCCCCTGGTAACTGATGTCGCCCACAACGCACAGGCAGCAGCTTTCAAAGACCCACGATTCAAACCACTCACCCTCGGAGAATACCAGCAGGTTGATATTCATATCTCAGTATTAAGCCCACCTGAACTGCTCGAAGTTGATTCGAGAGCAGACCTGCTTTCCAGACTAAGACCTGGTATCGATGGGCTCATCATTAACGAAGGTGGAAAACGCGCAACCTATCTGCCTTCAGTTTGGGAACAATTGCCGGACCCTGAAAGTTTTGTCGCAGAATTAAGACGAAAGGCTGGATTGAGGGCGAATGCCTGGGCTGCAAACACCACGATTCATCGGTACACCACGGAGGAATTTTGCTAGTTGGTTAATTTAAAGACTGAGAAAGTTATTCCTCTTCAGTTTACGACTCCCCGATTTATGATCCGTCGATACTTGCTGGAGGACGACGAGGCCCTGTTTGACGCAGCGACCGAATCGATTAATGAAATCTATCCCTTTCTTCCCTGGTGCCATCCAGACTATTCTATGGAGGATTCACGGGGCTGGCTTCGCAGCATTGCGTCGAGCTGGAAAGACAAGCAATCCTACGCATTTGCCATTACCGATAGTGCAACCGGACGTTTTCTGGGAGGCTGCGGTCTCAATTCAATGGACGAGAATCCCGTCGCCAACCTTGGCTATTGGATCAGGTCATCAGAAGTTAATAAAGGCATCGCAACAGAATCCACCCGGGGGCTTCTGAAATTCGGCTTTGAACACCTGGGATTGATCAGAATAGAGATCATGATGTCCACCAGGAATCCGGCTAGCCAGAAAGTTGCCATTGGCGCCAACGCCAAACTGGAGGGTAGGCTGCGCAACAGACTTCAATTGCATGGTGAAAACCATGACGCCTTGCTTTATTCTCTGGTTCCGGAAGATATGATTACTGCGCCTGGGTCTGGCTAACGTGTACCTGGATAGCAACGATTGAAACCTGGTAGAAAACTACCATCAATTCTTAATTGGAGATAAAGATGAGCGAACAGGACACGATAAGAAACGAAATGATGTCGGTGCTGGGCAAGCAGAAAAAGTCAACGATAGCCGAAGGGCGCGTCTCAGCTGAAACCAGAATTGATCGTATTGACCGGGCTATTGATCTGCTCACAAAACATGGGAAAAAGCTTTCCGAGGCGATGGCAGCAGATTTTGGGCACAGATCGATGGAACAATCAAAACTGACAGACATTGATGGTGCTATCGGACCGTTAAAAGATTCGAAAAAACATCTAAGGCATTGGATGCGAGCCGAAAAACGCAAGGTTATGTTCCCACTTAACCTGCTTGGTAGCAAAGCCAGAGTTGAATATCAGCCCCTTGGCACGGTAGGTTGCATCAGCCCCTGGAATTTTCCGGTACAACTAACATTTGCACCGCTTGCTGGTGTATTCAGTGCCGGTAACCGAACGATGATCAAACCCTCAGAGTTCACTCCACTAACATCAGAATTGATGAAGCAGATTTTCGAAGAAGCATACGATATCGAAGAAGTCGCCGTTTTTACTGGCGGCCCGGAAGTCGGCAGCGCATTTAGTGGCCTGCCCTTCGACCACCTTCTATTTACGGGTGCAACATCAATCGCCAAACATGTTATGCGCGCTGCTGCTGAAAACCTGGTTCCGCTCACCCTGGAACTCGGAGGAAAGTCCCCGGTTGTTATCGGCGAGAGTGCAGACATAGAGCTTGCAGCCCAGAATGTCATGGCCGGGAAAACAATGAATGCGGGGCAAATTTGCCTTGCACCAGATTATGTCTTTGTTCCCGAAAACAAAACGGACGAATTTGTTGCTGCGGCCAAAGCATCTGTTGCAAAAATGTACCCGGATCTCAAAGACAATCCCGACTACACCTCAATTATTAACGAACGTCATTTCGAAAGATTAACCGGTTATATTGAAGACGCAAAAACAAAGGGTGCGCAGGTGATTGAGATCAATCCGGCAGAGGAAGACTTTAGCCAGCAGGAATACCACCGTATACCACCGACATTAATCGTTGACCCCACAGATGACATGCAAGTGATGCAGGACGAAATTTTCGGCCCTATATTGCCAGTGAAAAGATACAAGAACATCGATGAGACGCTGGACTACATTAATAATAGGGATAGGCCGCTCGGACTCTACTATTTCGGTCAGGATGCAAGTGAGCAAGAAAAGGTGTTGACCCACACTACCTCGGGCGGCGTGACCGTCAACGATGTCATTATGCACATAACACAGGAAGATTTACCTTTTGGCGGTGTTGGGCCAAGTGGTATGGGCTCGTATCACGGCTTTGACGGATTCAAGTCATTTAGCCACGCAAAGGCTATCTTCACGCAATCAAAAACCGTTTCAAAACTCGCGGCAGCAATGAGGCCACCCTACAAAAAGGCGTCTTAACCGGGACAAAGCGAGGGTTCGGGATTCACCTGAAAAAGGTAATGACATGGAACCAGTGGTCAAATATCCAGTATTTACAATTTCCTTACATAACAGAGATACATACTCAGGTACCCTGACAGTGGACGAGAGGTGAATCCGTGGAAATAAAACATAATAAATCACAGCCTGATGCTTCTTCCGATCGGCAAAGTATCCTGAAAATAGTCAAGGGCGGTGCGCCGGTATCAACGGTCAACGCCAGGAAGAACCCAAAAGTCGATACCAGAAAGACCTTGGCTAAAGTATCAAAAACCCAGGTTCCAACACTAACTTCCCGCGTTCAATTCCCGAGCCAACTGGAAATTGAATTCCCGGCGCAACCTGTAATCAAGGTTACCCGTTGTCCAAAATGTCAGTCGCGCAACCGAACGCGCATCTCCAGAATCTGGTGGATGCGGTTGTTGCCAGGATCGAGATACTATCAATGTTACAGCTGCTACCAACCATACCTGAAATGGTGTGGCAAACCGATTGCGCACTAGCAGGCTGCCAGACGATAAAAAGAATCCTAGTCTGCAACCAATACCAGTGTCCCCGTTGTTGACAGGGAACCGCCGGTGCCATTAACGACACAGGTTCTGGCATTCGTTTGTTTGCCCTTAATTCCATTGATACCATCTTCTGCTGTTCCTGATAGTTGTCGATAGGCTTCAACTAACAGGTGCATGCCATACATGCCTGAGTGATTAAACGACAATCCACCGCCATTGGTATTAATAGGCAGTCGTCCGCCCGGGGCAGCATCGCCGTCTTTCCAGAGTTTGTACCCTTCGCCACGAGGTGCAAGACCAAGCATCTCTGCGGTGAGCGCCGCCGTCAGGGTAAATGAGTCATACAATAACGCAAGTTCCATATCCTGTGGCCCAAGGCCCGCCATTTTATAGGCAGCCTGACCGGAGGTGTATGCAGACGTCGCCGTGAAATCTTCCATTTCCAGCATATTGGAGTGGCTCATACTTTCTGCAGCCCCGGCAATCCAGACGGGATTCGTTTTCAAACTTCTTGCAATTTCCGGCCTTGCGATCAATATCGCACCTCCGTGATCAGTAACGAGACAACAATGTAGCAGCGTTAACGGCCAGGAAATTATGCGTGAGTTGTTAACATCATCAAGGGTAATGGGACCGCCGAATTCGTGAGTTTCTTTTGAATGCATCACTGCTCTCGGATTTAACGTTGCCCAATCACGAGTCACCACAGCCACATGCGCGAAATCTTCCGGCGAGGTACCAAACCGATGGTTGTGGCGAACCATGGCATGTGAATAATTTGAGGGCGCACCCGAGAAGCCGTAAGACATGGACATCTGGGTACCGGGCGCACTGGCATCGCCACCACGATATCCTCCTCCACCCAGCCTTCTTGCTGACCAGCCGTTCTGGCCATGGCTCACCAATGCGACATCGATTACGCCCGCGTATACTGCAAGCAAGGCATGATGGACATGCATTTCAAAAGAGCATCCACCCACAGATGTGGTATCAATATATTTCGGATGGATACGTAGATGCTCAGCCAGTTCGGAAGACCAGCCTGTGGAAAATATTCCATCGATCGCTGATATTGGAATACCAGTCTGCTCACTTACAGCTTTGATCGCTTCAATATGTAATTGCAGGGAAGTTATTGGCTCTTCTGGATATCCGATTTCAACCGCCTCAGCGGCACCGACAATTGCAGCAGCTTTCGAGAGACTCATGCTGATTCCTCCACTACTCTAAAGAAGGGAATGTGTATATCATCGCTCGCTTCTTCGAATTCAACCTGCACCTTGCTGCCAATCTTTATGGAAGCAGGGTCCGTCGCATCCACTCCCCTGAGCACGGTCACCATCCGGTCTCCTTCATCAAGGTCGATATAGGCAGTAACGAATGGTGCCTCTTCCGCCCAGCCACCAAAGGCTCGATTCTGTACCGCGAAAGTGTGAATTCTTCCTGACCCACTGGCCTCAATCCATTCAAGATTCATCGAATGACAAAATGGACAAATATGCCGTGGATACCAGTGCACCCTGTTGCAATCCGTACATCTGGGTAACATAAACTTACCTTGCCTGGCGCCATCCCAAAATGGTTGGGTCAAGGGGCTTGGTTTTGGAATCGGTTTGTTGTACGCCACTTGCTTGCCTCCAACGAGATTAAATATGTGACAGGCAGGCTATCAAAACATATGCTGACACGCCAGCCACCAATGCACCTGAATCTCTGCCGTAACGCATAAAACACCGTTACAGGCGGTAGTATCAACTTGATGAATGAGATGCCATTTAGGGGTTACCTGCTGCTAAGATAGCGCCAACCTAATCCTCGAGGATGAAATTGTGAAAAAAAATGAGCGCAGGATTTCAAATTTTTTACTGACACCTAAATTTCAACTCAAACTGAGTTACTACTACATTGCTGTTGGCGTCTCTATCATCATCGCAACCGGAAACGTTGTTTATTACAAAATGATGCTCGTGCAAGACATAATGAATAACAGCCTGGTAAGCGATTTTAGTGCCCAGTCCAGAATTACGGAACATATGTTCCAAATCGGACAAGTATCGTTGCTTGGTTTTGTTGCCTTTGCCTTCGCATCATTTACTTTCGCTTTACTGGTCAGCCATCGAATCGCCGGTCCAGCACTTGCCATTACTCACTTCATCAACGAACTGAAAAAAGGTAACTTCGAATATGGGCGCAGACTGAGACCAAACGATGAACTGACCGTCATCATGGATAATCTGCATGAACTCAATGACGTACTCAAGAACAATTATTCGGACAAAGCGACAGAGTGATAGTCACGAGGGACCCTGATATAAAGGAAGAGTAAAAGTGATCAGACTTGAACATGTTGTTAAGTTGTTCAGAACAGAATCAATTGAGACCACTGCTAATGGGTGTTGCCTTTCTTACCGTTGCGCTGCAATCTTACAAAACAGCCAGGGCAAACCCGGGCAATGCGCTAAGATACGAGCAGTAAAATAATGGAGCTACACACCTGCCTGTGGAATGATGTCGATGCATTTTCATTTTGTGAAGACGAACTCCAGGTCATCGGGACACACTTTCCTGATCTGGGCATCAAGGTTCACAATGACGTTGAATCATTCCTGTCCCAGGCACCGCTAGCAGATTTTGTCCTCAGCTGGGACTTCGAAGAAGCCTGTTATGAGACCTGCACCAGGCTAAAGATTATTTTTACTCCAGCCGCCGGTAACGAACTCGTTCATGCCGACCCAGGCAACAAGGTTAAACTGGTACATGGCACATTTCACGGCCCGATGCTCGCGGAATCCTTGCTCGGTGCAATGTTATTTATGAACCACAAAATGCCGCTCATGATACGTAACCACCGTTTAAAAAAATGGGATCGTAAGATCCAGGGCGGGTCCAGATTACTTGGCAACCAAACTGTTCTTCTTATCGGCCTCGGGAAGATAGGTTTCAGTTGCGCCAGATTGATTCAGCACACCGGGGCAGAGGTGATTGGCATCAGGCGAAACCCGGGTCGAAATCCAGACACTGGTGTAGACGTCAGGTCAGTGGATGAACTCGACAGCTTGCTTGCCTGGGCAGATCACGTTGCATTGTTACTGCCTGGTTCTCCTGATACAGACAGGTTCATGAACCCGGAACGCCTCGCATTGATGAAAGCCGGAAGTTACATCTACAATTTTGGCAGAGGAAATTCGCTTAACTCCAATGATTTGTTAGCGAGCCTGGATCACCTGGGCGGTGCGTTTCTTGATGTAACGGATGAAGAACCACTACCCGGGGATTCACCGCTGTGGGACAGTAGCAACGTGATGATAACTCCCCACTCCTCATGCATCTATCACGAATATAAATCGTTGTTCATCAATGAAGTCATTAATCATCTCAAACAATACCTGTAGCAGTACTTTTGACAGCACTTCTGATTGAGTGCCGGAGGGTTTTACACAGATTCTCGTGAATTTCTCCACCTTTCAACCATGGACACTTCCCGGTATTTCTCTTATCCTCGATTTTCCTGCTTTTATCCCAATGGGAAAGAGACAGGAATTGAGAAATTTTAGTCCAAACCTAGCGTAGGACTTGATCCAGTAGAGGACAGGTACCGATAGCCGACTTCCCATCCGGGAAGTTTCTTCTTCTGTTGATCATGCCTTCTTACCTAAAAAAGAGGATAAGATAAAATGATTAACGTCCAGACCTTCAAAAAGCGAAAGCAACGCCAACAACAGATATCCATGGTGACCTGTTATGACAACTGGTCCGCCAGGATACTGAATGAATCAAACATAGATTGCCTGTTGGTGGGTGATTCACTGGCGGTGGTAATGCATGGATTTGATTCCACCGTGCATGCAACCATCGAAATGATGAAACTTCACGTGGCGGCCGTCGTTCGTGGCGCACCCGATAAATTTGTCATCGCGGATATGCCATTTCTATCTTGCAGCAAAGGGCTGGAATCGGCGATGGAAGCAGTCCAGTCGCTAATGCAGGCAGGAGCGCATGCCATAAAAATTGAAGGCGCCGCTCACCAGGCAGATTTAATCAAACATATCGTAGAAGCCGGAGTGCCGGTAATGGGCCATCTTGGTCTTACCCCCCAGTCAATTCACAATCTCGGTGGCCACAAGGTCCAGGCAAAAGCAGAAGAGGATGCGCTGCGACTCATCGAGGATGCAAAAAAACTGGAGAGGCTGGGTTGCTTTTCTGTGGTACTGGAATGTGTTCCCAACAAGGTTGGGCAGTGTGTGTCGACAAGCCTGTCTATTCCGACAATCGGCATCGGCGCCGGTCCGGGTACAGACGGGCAGGTACTGGTATTGCATGATCTGATAGGGGTTGATCCGGATTTTAATCCGAAATTTCTTCGCAGATATGCTAATGCCCGTGATCTTATTAAAGATGCAGTCGATCACTATCACCAGGATGTCGTTGCCAGGGACTTTCCGAGCCTGTCGGAGTCCTACGGATGAAAATCATAAAATCAATTGCAGAATACCAGGCGCTTCGCGATGAAATAAATCAGGTTTCATCCGGATTTGTACCAACCATGGGTGCTTTGCACAAGGGTCATGAATCCCTGGTGAAAAAGAGCGTTGAAGAGTGTGACGTTACTGTGGTCAGTATTTATGTCAATCCGACCCAGTTCAACAATGCAAAGGACCTTCAGAATTATCCCGATACATTGGAAAAGGACATCCAGATTCTGGAAACCCTGGGCGTCGATTACCTTTTCCTGCCATCCTATGACGAAATATACCCGGATAATTTTCGCTACAAGGTTGAAGAGAATGAATTGTCTCGACATCTATGTGGTGCCCATCGTGAGGGTCACTTCACGGGAGTGCTCACAATCGTGATGAAACTGCTCAACATTGTGAAACCTGATATTGCCTATTTCGGTGAAAAAGATTACCAGCAATACAAGTTGATAAAGGAAATGGCGGACGCCTTTTTTATGGATGTCAGCATCGTGTCATGTCCAACGATTCGGGAGAGGGATGGACTGGCACTGAGTTCAAGGAATCAAAATCTTGATGCCTGCAGCCGAAGGAAAGCGCCACTACTTCATGAACTGTTAACCAGCAACAGAAGCGATTGCCAGGTCCGCGCCCGACTGCGCAATGCAGGTTTCGAAGTGGATTACATTGCAACGAAAAACGGCAGGCGATTTGTAGCAGCCCTGCTCGGTGACGAGGGAAAACAAGTACGACTTATCGACAATGTTGTGGTGAAATAGTGTTGCGGTGAAATAGTGTTGCGGTGAAATAGTGTTGCGGTGAAATAGTGTTGCAGTGAAATAGTGTTGCAGTGAAATAGTGTTGTGAAATAAAGTCGCATTGAAATTAAGAAAAGAGAGGAAGTAGACGAATGCTTTTGTGCCTTGATGTTGGAAATACCCAAATTTTTGGTGGTTTGTTTGAAGACAATGAACTGAAAGTTCAATTTCGACGGACTTCCCAACTGCAGAGTTCATCAGATGAGCTGGGGGTGTTCTTCCGAACTGTACTCCGCGAGAATGATGTCGAACCGGAACTCATTTCCCAGGTTGCAATCTGCTGCGTCGTACCTGACCTACTCTATAGCCTGCGAGCTTGCTGCCAGAAGTATTTTAATCTGGATCCACTGATTCTGCGTCCTGGCACGAAGACAGGCCTGAGAATATTATACAGAGACCCAAAGGAAGTCGGTGCCGACAGAATTGCAGACGCGGTAGGTGCAGTAACGATGTTCCCGGGGAAAAACCTGATTGTTGCCGATTTTGGAACAGCAACCACTATCTGTGCAATATCCAAAAAGAAAGAATTCCTTGGCGGCAACATCATCCCCGGCGTAAGGCTTGCCATGGAAGCCCTGGAATCAAAGACAGCTCAATTGCCTGCGGTGGAAATAAAACCATTCCGCGCCGCACTCGGCAAAACAACCGTTGAGAGTATTCAGTCAGGTCTTTACTGGTCAAATGTTGGCATGGTGCGTGAATTAATCGGCAGGATCACCAGGGAAGAGTTTCCCGACGATCCACCTATCGCGATCGGCACCGGTGGATTCGCCACTTTATTTAACAGGGAAAAGTTGTTTGATCATGTGGTATCCGATCTCATATTGACAGGACTGCAGGAAATCGTCCGTATGAATACCCACTGATTATCTTCCGGTAAATTCCGGCTTGCGACGTTCCAGAAATGCATTGACGCCTTCCTGGAAATCCTCACTCTGGAACATGCCACCAAGATGCACCATCAGATGATCGACGGCGGTATCATAAGACTCCTCAAGACCCATTCGCATCATTCGTTTTGTGGTTTGTACAGCCAGTGGTGCATTATCCGCAATTTCTTCTGCCCACTGCATGGCGGTTTCCATAAGCTGATCGTCAGGAACGATGGTGTTCACCAGTCCCAGTTCGAGACATTCTTGTGCAAGGACAGTACGGCCTCGAAAGTAAAGTTCCGCCGCCTTGGCCCAACCAATCAACCTGGGTAACAGCCAGGTACCACCACTTTCGGGGACTACATTTCGCTTGGCGGTCACGGCAGCCATTTTTGCAGATTCACCTGCAATACGAATGTCACAGAGTAGCGCAATGTCCATACCGTAGCCTGCAGCTGCGCCATTTAAAGCACAAATAATCGGAGTATCAATATTCCACATGACATTGATCGGTGCCTCACGCAAATCAAACAACTGCCTGGGACGATTGTTGCCCTTGGAATCACCGCTGCCAATACCGCCCTGACCCACGGCGATGAGATCCAGTCCTGAACAAAATCCTCTACCGGCACCCGTTAATACGATGCATCTGATCTCCGGGTCCCTGTTCGCTTCCACGACCTTGGCGGACAATTCACCTAACATATCCCGGCTTATGGCATTCAATCGATCTGGACGGTTGAGTGTGAACACGGCCACCCTGCCTTTCTGTTCTACTATCAGTTCTTCTGTACTTGATTCACTTAGTGCCATGGATGTTTCCTTTCCTGTTTAAAAAATTGCTTAATGTTTATCGTTTTTGGTTTGACTATACACTTAACGAATAACCTCTGCCGAATGTTCATCTGCATTTTCGAGGATGAAGTCATTAACATCCTTAACCACCTGACTCTTGCGCCGGTGGATTCTGGAGAAGGACAGGATAATGTCAACATGCCCCATATTCTCATAGACCTCCCTGCTGGCCCGGCCACCCGCTTGCCGCTGCTTCTCCATCAAACTTTTGGAATGCCCTCTGCGCACCCGTTTATCCGTTTCACCATGTAACAAGTACAGAGGCGGCGCATCCCGGGTCACAAAATTCACGGGTTGGGACTCCGGGTATTTCTCTGCTGGTGCGAACAAGTCCCAATGGCTGTCTTCTGTGAACGGGTAAAAATCGTAAGGCCCAGCAAGACCGATGAACCCCCTGATCCTTTCCGGACTCTGTAATAATGTCTTGTTCAGGGTTAACAGTGCCCCTAACTGGGCACCAGAGGAGTGACCCATCACAAAAACCGGGCCCTTGCGAATATCAGTCATGATCGCATTCACCGCACGGCTGGTATCTTCGATGATCTGCTCAAAACGTGCTTCAGGATATAACCTGTAATCCGGCACAAAAACATCAAATCCCAGGTTGCAGAGCGTATCCGCGACAAATCGATAGTCGCCTCGTGAGCCACTCTGCCAGTTACCACCGTAAAGAAAAATGATTTTTGGCCGACTATCATCATTGTCTTTATGTAGATAACAATCATATTGATGTCGATGATTGTCGCCATAATTTCGCCGCACGACTCGATAGTGGGTACCCTGGGCTAACACATTGATTAAATGGAGGCCAAGTTTTTGGTAGTGTACCTTTATCACATCGTTAAATTTCAATAGCTTATAACCTTATTTTTACGTAGAATTAGCGCCCTTCGTGCATCCGAAACTATGACCCATCAGAGGTCACCCGGGTTCAGTTCTTGATAACAAAGAATGAATAATAAGGCACTAGCGCGAACCGGGAAAGATATCCCACATCGTCATTGCACGATTCCATGTAATCAAACTGGCGAATACTGGTAATTTGTCTGCGGATGAGTATTTTATCAGCGGATTTAAAGTAGAGAACTATCATTTTGAATTCGAAATTCAGATTGCTGCTGGCAATCTTATCAGGTGCTTTTCCGCTCCTTTCGTTTGCCGTGGATGCCACCATTGACCCGCTTCAATTTCCGAAGTTTGATGAGTCTCAAATTGAGATAAGGATCGACGGAGTGCTGAATGAGCCACTCTGGGAATCTGTTCCGTTCTACGACAACCTAACCGTCATCGAGCCCGACACACTCGAAGCCCCACCCCTTGAAACCAGGATTCGATATTTCTATACCACTGAAGGGCTCTATGTAGGCATCTGGAACGAGCAGGACCAGGACACGCTCATCTCCAGGTTAAGTTCACGGGACCAGTTCATTACCCGTGACGACATTTCACTTACAATCGATTCATCAGGCCAGGGCCTCTATGGATACTGGTTCGGCATCAACCTCGGGGGCACGATGATCGATGGTACCGTCCTGCCTGAAAGACAGTTCAGCAATCAATGGGATGGCCCATGGCGTGGTGCCTCGGCAATCGCAGAAGGCGGCTGGTCTGCAGAGATGTTTATTCCCTGGTCAATGATGACCATGCCGGATATCACTGGCGACAGGCGGGAAATGGGATTTTATATCAGCCGGGCAGTCGCTTATAAAAATGAGCGCTGGGGATGGCCGGCATTGCCGAGAACAAATTCTGTTTTCATGTCTCAATTGCAGAAATTCGAAGTTGAAGATATTAATCCAAAACAGCAGTTCACTTTTTATCCATACACTTCAGCAACCTATGACAACATCACAGATGAGGACAGCTATAAGGCGGGATTCGACTTTTTCTGGCGACCGTCATCAAATCTACAGATAATGTCTACCATCAACCCTGATTTTGGAAATGTTGAATCTGATAGCGTGGTCGTTAACCTGACCTCGTTTGAGACCTTTTTCGTGGAAAAAAGACCCTTCTTTCTTGAAGGACAAGAAATCTTCGTTACCTCTCCCAGAGCGAGACAAGGCCGCGGCAGCAGAGGGGTACCGACGACCATGTTAAATACCCGTAGAATTGGCAGTCCACCCAGAGATCCCGAAATTCCGGGCCTGGAATTACCCGATCTTGAAGCGAACCAGCCTACAGAATTGCTGGGAGCACTGAAACTGACAGGGCAAAACGGCAAGTTTCGTTACGGTGTACTTGTGGCAATAGAGGACGAAACGAAACTTGAAGGAACCATTGAAGGCAATGATGTTGATGTGCTCCAGGCCGGTCGCGACTTTGCTGCAATCCGGTTTCTGTATGAAAATACGACTGGCGGTGGCAGAAGATCACTCGGTTGGATGAGTACTATCGTCGCTCATCCTCAGGAAGACGCTATCACCCACGGAATAGACGGTCACTACCTTTCCAGCAACGGCAAACTCAGCACTGATGGCCAGTTATTGTACAGCGATGTAGATGGTGTGACCGGCACTGGCGGTTTTGTTGACGTCAACTACACCCCAAAGCAAGGTCGTAAACATATTTTCGGTTTTGATTATTTTGACGACAAACTGGATCTCAATGATTTTGGATTCCTAAGGCGTAACGATGCTATTGGGGCACGCTACAGTTTTGAGGTTTCTGAATCCAATCTCAAAAATTTGAAATCTCGCTTTACCCGAATTTTTGCCAGCCAGGAATACAACACCGATGGCAGAGTTGTTCGCAGCGGTTTATTTACCCTTCGAGATCACGAGTTTCACAATAATTCATCAATATTCACTGAACTAAATTATTTTCCTGAACGCTGGGATGACATTAATAGCGATGGTAATGGATCATACAAAGTCGAAGATCGTTGGCAGGCAGGCATATTCTGGAATAATGATCGCGCCAAAAAGCTAAATCTTCGCTTTGGAACCTTCTACCGGGGAGAGGATCTTGGTGGCCGAAGGATATCTTACACTGCCGAATTTACCTGGCGGCCTACCGACCGTTTTTCCTTCATCCTGGATCTTGGTTATGACGATCGTGATGGTTGGCTGATCCACACAGATGGCCGCGCCTTCACTACCTATAGTGCTGAAACCTGGCGCCCGAAAATTGAAACTGATTTCTTTCTAACCGCCAAGCAACAATTTCGCATCACTGCTCAATGGGTTGGGATAAAAGCCTTTGAGCAGGATCGCTGGCAGGTACCCGATGGGGACGGCGATCTACTACCGGTCCCTACCCCCCCGGGCGCGTCATCACGAGACTTCTCGATTAGCAGGCTGGTTTTCCAGGCGAGGTACCGATGGGAGATCGCCCCCCTGTCGGATCTGTTTGTTGTTTATACTCGCGGTTCAAACGTGCCGAGTGATCCATCTCTGGGATTTGACGATTTATTAAGCGCCGCCTGGACCGACCGCCTGGTGGATGTATTGGTAGTAAAATTGCGGTATCGATTGGGAACTTAATCAAATGATGAAATACGAAACACTTATTTTCGATGTTAGCGAACAGATCGCGACAGTAACGCTGAACCGACCGGAGAAGTTAAATGCACTTAACGCAACACT
>SMVA01386785.1_pt1 | contig 22389 bp, 20 predicted proteins | sample 2456451 | NCBI WGS metagenome assembly SMVA01 (sample SAMN11095933, study PRJNA526329) | marine sediment metagenome | biome: Marine sediment; feature: Surficial sediment; material: Deep marine sediment; isolation source: Hadal surficial sediment | place: Pacific Ocean | collected 2014-05 | depth... | reverse complement strand
TGCGAGCCACGCGAATCTTTGACGACAAGCCGATTCCGGATGAAGTGCTCGACGAGGTCCTCGAAGCCGCGACGATGGCGTGCAGCTCCGGAAATACCCAGCCCTGGGAATTCGTGGTCGTCACCGACGACGAGGTCAAACGACAGATCCAGATCGAGATGATCGACGCCTTTTCGGTGATCGACGCCGAGCGTGCGCAGACCGAGGAGCAGCTGACGGATGGCTCCGGGCGGTCCGTGACGGGGCGCGCCGCGGTGACGAACCTTCACAGGGTGCCGGCGATCGTGGTCGTTTGCTGGAATCCGGAACGCGGAATTCGGATGAAGGGGGAATACGCGACGAATCCAGATGGCTCGCTCGCCGAGACGCGTGAAATTCCCGGCGGTCGAGGCGTGAGTCTGTTTCAGTCGACACAGAACCTGATGTTGGCCTCGCGTGCCCACGGCCTCGGTTCGCTCTTCACGACCTTTTTCTTCTTGAAGCGCGAAGAGATCAAGAAGATCTTGGGGATCCCTCCGAATATCTTCATGGAGTGCGCCGTCTTTCTCGGATACGCGGACGAGAAGCTCGGGAAGCCGAAGCGACTTCCCGTTCCGAAGGTCGCCCACCGCAATCATTGGGGAACGCCCTACGTGTTGAGTGGAGACGGACGCTGATCCGATCTTCGAGCGCCCGCGATGGGTTTGTCTTAGGGGAAGAATTTGGGACTCTCGATCAATCGACTGACAGCGAATATCGGAGCAGAAATCGAAGGCGTCGATCTCGGGATACGTCTCGATTCCGCAACGGTTGCCCAGATCCGCGAAGCGCTCCTCGAACACCTGGTGCTCGTTTTCCGCGAGCAGGATCTGACGCCCGAGAGCCATATCGCGTTCGCCCGGTATTTCGGCGAGATCAAGTCCCCGCCCGTCGCGACTCCGCACGGCGGCCCCCCCGAGATCAACGTGATCGACCAGACCGATCCGCGACACGAGGGCGCCGACGCCTGGCATGCTGACAACACCTACACCTCGGTTCCGCCGATGGGATCGCTGCTTCGCGTTCTTCAGCTCCCATCGCTGGGGGGGGATACGGCGTTTGCCAGCATGTACGCGGCGTACGAGGCCCTGTCGCCCACGATCCGACGTCTCTGCGACGGTCTCCATGCGGTTCACGACGTGACGGGCTCGCTCAGCAAGGCGATCGCCCGCGGACATAGCGTCGCGAACCTCGCCGAAATCCAGAAACAGCTGCCCCCGGTCGAACATCCGGTCGTGATCGTGCATCCCGAGACCGGTCGACGAGCACTCTTCGTGAACGTCAATTCGACGACTCGGCTGGTCGGTCTGAGCGAAGCGGAGAGCCAGATGCTCCTGCGCTTCCTCTTCGAGCACACGAAGGAGCCGGAATTCCAGCTTCGGGTTCGCTGGGACACGCGTACGCTCGTATTTCTCGACAATCGATGCACGCAACACTATGCCGTCGCCGACTACCGCGAGCGACGGATTCTGCATCGAGTCGCGGTCGAGGGTACGCCGCCCCAGGGCATTCAGGCCGAGGCGGATCCGCAGTCACTTCAGACGGCCGTCATATAGGGCCGGGTCTGAAAACCGGCGCTCGCCTTGGTACTCGCCTAGCGCATAGCGCCTAGCGGTAGTTCATCCCCGGCGATTTCTCGAAAACGATGAGGATCCGAGCGTCTTCGAGGACGGTGTATCCGTAGATCGTTCCCGCCTCGACGTAGGTCAGCGTTCCGGGGCCGTAGGCGACGGGTTCGTGTCCCTGCTCGCGCCACTCGATCCGGCCCTCGACGACGAATTCGAGTCGATTCGCGTTATGGGAGTGGTCGGGGGTGATATCGCCCTTCGGGCGTTCGATGAAATAGGCGAAGGGCGGCTTCAGGGGGCTTACGAAGTCCTCGCCCTCGAGACCCAGAAAGCGCGTCGTCTTCCGCGCCCCCGAAATCTCGTGCCCGCCAGGGCGTTCGATCTGCTCCTCGAGATTCGGGCGGTCCCCCAGGCTGATTACATGCGCGGCCATATTCTCTCCTTTCGTCTCGGACCTCTCGACACCATCCGTCCCATTCGTGGCGAACCGGTCGCGGGGTCTCCCGACGATATCGTTCCAATCGCGACCCACAAAGGCGCGGATTCGGGCGCAGCCAGGCTCGAAGTCTGGCTTCTTCTCTCGCCAGTTCGTGGCACACTGGGCCCATGGCGAATTTCGTTCTGGTTCATGGTTCGATGCACGGAGCCTGGTGCTGGCGGGATCTCGTGCGTGAGCTCGAGGGGCGAGGCCATGTCGTCCTCGCGCCCGATCTTCCCTGCGAAGACGTGGAGGCAGGCCTCGGCGAGTATGCGGATGTGGTCGAAGCGCAGCTCTCCGCAATCGCGCGCAGCGAGGGATTCGTGCTGGTCGGACATTCGCTCGGCAGTCGAACCCTTCCCGTCGTCGCGGCGCGAGTTCCCGGGGCGCGAATGGTGTTTCTCTGCAGCGCACCGACGGCGCTCGGTCCGGTGGATCCCGAAGCGTTCTCGGGCATGGTGACGGAGGCGTACGCCGCCGCCGAGTTCGAAGAGAGACCCGACGGTGCGCGGCGAATCTCGAAGGCGATGGCCCGTCCGCTCTTCTTCGATGATTGTGACGAGGAGACGGCCAGCTGGGCCACTCGGCAGTTGCGCTGGCAGGGTTCGAAGCCGTTGATGGAGGCTTCGCCCCTCGCGGACTGGCCCGACTCTCCGATGCACATGATCGTGACGCGTGACGATCGGGTCGTGCGCGCGGACTGGTTGCTCGGCGAGGCCTCGAAGTGGCTTTCGGAGTCGGTACCGGTCGTACTCCCCGGCGGCCATTCACCGATGCTTTCGCGACCGGCCGTGCTGGCGGATGCGCTGATCGGGTGTGCGCTCGGTTAGCCGAGACCCGACTCCGAAAGAGGTCGCCTTCAAGTCGGGTCGGATTGCTCGAGGTCCGGGTCGTTTGCTGCGCTGGAAAGTCCACTCTGTGCGATCATGAATTCCTCGACTGGTCGGCCCCCGATCAGGTGTTCCTGGATGATCCGCTCGAGGACTTCGGGGCGGCAATCCCGGTACCAGATGCCTTCGGGATACACGACCGCGATGGGCCCGCCCATGCATACTTGGAGACAATTGGCCTTGGTCCGATAGACCTGGTGACCATTGAGTCCCAACTCGTCGAGTCGACTCTTGAGATAGCTCCAGGCTTCCAGCCCCGCTTCCGAGCGACAGCATTTTGGCTTGCTCTGGTCGGCGCAGAGAAAGATGTGGCGCTCGATCTGGTCGATGCCGAGGTCGGAGGCCTTGGAACGAAGTCGATCGATACTCGAGATCACGACGGTCCGGATGCGTCGCCATCGGCCGGATGTGTCCCGCTGGGTCGAACCCATTGCCCGGGCAGGGCCTGGGTGAGCTTGCCATCGAGCACGATCGTTTCCCCGTTCACGATCGTCGCGTGAATTCCCTGCGGTCGTGCCGAATAGCGAGCCTCGCCCCCCGGCAGGTCGTGGACGACGCGCTTCGTGTCGGGACCGATCGTTGCGGGGTCGAAGATCATGAGGTCGGCCGCATAGCCCGGGAGGAGGACGCCGCGATCCTGGAAGCCAGCCACGCTGGCGGGGATCTGCGTGAGTTGTCTGATTCCGTCTTCGAGGGTCCAGGCCTCTTCTTCGAAAACCCAGTTGCGCAGGAAATAGCTCGACCAGTCCGAGCTGTCGTCGCGATCGAGGTGGGCGCCGCCGTCGGAAACGCCCATCAACATAGACGGGTGTTTCATGCACTCCCGGATCGAATCGACCCAGGTCGGGCTCCTGTTCTCCCATCGGAATTTCATCGCCAGATCTTCGCTGAGCGCGAGATCGATCATCGCATCGGCGGGGGCCTTTCCCTGTTCAGCCGCGATCGCGGCGATGCTCCTTCGGATATATTTCTGGTTCGCGGGGTCCCGGACCTCGTCGACGAAAGCGACATCCCAGTGGGGCGGAGGGAGCGTCGAGCCCGCATCGGGATCGCGGTTCGGATTCTCGACCGCCTCGCGCATGAGCGCTCGGTAGTCGGAGTCATTGAGCTTGGCCAGTCGTTCGTCGTGGGAGAGATCGGACAGCGCATACCAGGAGGAGACACCGGCATAGAGGGGCAGGGCGGCGTCGAGATCGATCGGGCGGTCGAAGGGCTGGGTTCGCAGGAGCGAATAGATCGCGGCCCCCGCCACCCCCGCACGGTCGAGGAAGGCTTTCGCCTGGGGCCATCCGGCGCCGGGCGCATCGACCTTGTCACGGCCGCCGACACCCTGGATGATGATCGGGAGCCGACTCAGTTGTCCCAGTTCGATGAGCAGGTCTTCGTCGGCGGTATCGAGTCCGCCGACGACACTCTTGGGGAGATAGGAGATCGTGCCGCCGCCGGAGAGACCCGTCTCTTCGACGAGTTGCCTGAGTTCGTCGAGTGATGCGAAACGGCTCGGGATCGGTCGATCCTCGCCATCGATTTGCGTCGGGGAATGAGACGACGAAAATCCGGCGGCCCCCGCCGCCATCGCCTCGCGCACGAGTGCGCGCATCGACTGGATCTCAGAATTCGTCGCCTCGCGGTTCGAGCCTTCGGCGCCCATCACGAAACGCCGCAGGGTCGAATGGCCGATATAGGAGGCGACGTTGACTCCGAGGCGTCCGGTGCGGGCATTCATGTACTCGGAGAAGCGTTCGAAATCCCACTCGATCCCATCGAGCGCAGCCGGTGCCATGCCCTCGACCTTCGCGAACATCGCCTGGATATAGGGTCGGTCCGCCGCGCGGGTGGGCGCGATCGAGAAACCGCAATTTCCCGCCAGTACGGTCGTTACGCCGTGGTAACAGGAGGAGGTGGCCCAGGGGTCGAAGGTGAGTTGGGGATCGTAGTGGGTGTGGAGGTCGACGATTCCGGGCGAGACGATCAGCCCGTCGGCGTCGATCACGCGCTCGGCATCCGTCGCATTCGGCACGTGTCCCACGGCGGTGATGCGGCCCTGGGAAACGGCGATGTCGGCCCGTCGCCGGCCGAGTCCCGTCCCGTCGACGACGATTCCCCCTCGAATGATCAGATCGTGTTGCATGCCATGCTCCGTGGTGGATCGTGCTCTGTTCGTCGATGGGGTGGCCGAGTTCACATGCCTCGTGCCCGCTCGCGAGGGAATCCGTGGCGACGCGCTCGTCGCGAACCGGGATCTCAGCCTTGCGGTTTACCGACTTCGTGGAATTCGGTCGGCATGTAGTCGTCCGGGAAGCGGTAGAAGTCGATCGCGTTGTCCCAGAAGATCTTTCGTTTGCTGTCGTCGCTCAACTGGTCGGGGAGCAGGTCGATGAACTCCTGCGTCGCGTGGGGATATTTCGAATCCATATGCGGGAAGTCGCTCTCCCACAGAATGCGGTCGTCGCCCATCCACCGGATCACGTCGGTCACGAAGGGGTCTTCGCATTCGGTCGAAATCCAGCAATTGCGATCGAAATATTCGCGAGCACTCATCGTGAGATCGGGAAACTCCGCGGCACCGGCCATTTCGAGCTGCTCGTCGATTCGGTGCAGCCAGGAGGGCAGCCAGCCGCAGCCCGCTTCCATGTAGGAACAGCGCAGGCGTGGGAATCGCTCGAAGACACCCTGGACGATCATCGACAGGCAAGCATTCATGGCCTCGTGCGTATGCACGGTCGTATGCCACTCGGTAAACGTGTCGAAGCGGTCGGAACCTTCCGTATTCGCGTTCAACCCCATGAACTCATGGGTTGCGAACGGGACGTCGAGATCCTGTAGCAGCTCGTAGATCGGGTCGTAGTAGCGATTTCCAAGATTGCGACGGTTCAGGTGATTCGGGCGGGCCCAGAACGAGCGAATGCCGAGCTCGTGATAGGCGTGCTCGATCTCGCCGATCGCGCGATGGACGTCGCCGAGTGGAATCGGGCTCGAGGTCAGGACGCGGCCGCCCGATTGCGCCGTCATTTCGGCGCCCCAACGATTGTATCCACGGACCATCGCCGCCTGGATCTCCGGGTCGATTCCGTCGAGCCAGAGATCGTATTCGGGGCCGTAGATGACACACAGATCGATTCCATCGACCTCGAGTGCCTTGGCGACATGGTCGCCGCGGAAGCCCGACTCGATCAGGTCCACGCCGTATTTGTCTACGACGTCTGCGTGGGTCCAGCCCGTCGCCTTCTGGAATTGTCCGTAGAGGGTGGTCGTGTGTTGCGTGTAGCGGCCGTCGACGCGGACCGGGTTGTAGGTCTCGAGTCCGGCGGGATCGACGCGGTCGATGCGCGATCGGAATTTGGGATCGAGGTGCCGCTCCCAGAGGTCTGCGGGGTAGATCACGTGGGCGTCAGCGTCGAATACCTTGAAACCGTCTCGCATGGTGAGTTCTCCTGGAGGGCAACTTTATTCTTCACAAATATATTATTGATGTAGAATATCTGTGTCAATAGGGTTTTGCTCATAGGGAGCAGGGGGCGCGGTTGAATGAACACTCGAGACGATGCGAAGCGGCCGGTCGGCGTCGGCCATTATCTGGATGATCCGCCGCCCAGGGGGCTCTTCACGCGCCTCGCGAGGGTGGCGCTGCATCTGGCCCGACTCCAGGAAGAGTCGATGCGCGCGATCGACCTCCGCTTCGCCGACTACACGGTCCTCGCCACGCTCCGCAAAGAGGCTGTGAAGGACGGCCTCCCGGTCAGCCGGCTGGCCGACCTCGTGCTGCGGCCGATGGGGAGCATCACGCAGGTCGTGGACCGGCTCGCAAAATTGGATCTGGTGATTCGTCAGCCGGATCCGAGAGATCGGAGGATGGTGTTGATCGCGATTACGGAGGAGGGCGAGCGCGTCGCGCAACACGGTGCGTCCGTCTACGATCGGGTTCATGCGCGCGTGCTCGAAGGGATGGAGGGGGAAGAGCTTACGCAGGTCGATCAGGGAATCCGCCGCCTATTGGAGGCCCTCGAGGACGATTCGCTCGGCGGAGGAAAGGTTGAGCTCCTGGCTTGATTCTGCGCTGGCTCTTCAGCTTGCTGTCGTGATTGGGTTTTCGATCGTGGCCGGCTGGGCACCGGATCAGGCGAGAGCCGACGCGATCGAACGCGTCGCCGCGAATCAGCCGGCGGCACCGGCCTTTGACGAGTCGCTTCGTGCGCGTCTCGAGAAAGCGCTCGCGGCGCGTGGCCCGAGCTACGCAGCGCGCAGTCGTCATCTTCGAGCGGACGGAAGCCCGATCTTTACGAATCGCCTACTGCTCGAAAAGAGTCCCTACCTTCTGCAACATGCCCACAATCCGGTGAACTGGTTTGCGTGGGGCGAGGAGGCCTTCGCGGAAGCGCGCCGGCTGAATCGACCGATCCTCCTGAGCATCGGGTACGCGACCTGCCATTGGTGTCATGTGATGGAGGAAGAATCATTCGATTCGGTCGAGACCGCGAAATTGCTGAACGAACGATTCATCGCGATCAAGGTCGACCGGGAAGCGCGCCCCGACATCGACGCGATCTACATGAGTGCGATTCACGCGATGGGTCAGCGTGGTGGCTGGCCACTCAACATCTTCATCACTTCGGAGGGCAAGCCGTTCTACGGAGGGACCTATTTCCCTGCCGTCGAGGGGCGGGGACGGCCGAGTTTTTCTCGCGTCCTGACGGAGATCGCGAGGCTCTACGCGGATGAGCGAGCGCAGGTCGAGACCAACGCGGATTCGGTCGCAGGCCACCTGAAACAGATCCTCGAAGGTCATGTGGGAATGCAGAGTGCTCCGCTCGGCGCGGGGTTGCTCCTGAAAGCGACCCGATATTATTCGCGCGTCGCCGATCGAGAGTGGGGCGGTGTCGGGAGCGGAACCAAGTTTCCCTCTTCGCTCCCCATCGGATTGCTGCTTCGTGAATCTCGTCGCACGGGCGATTCGGAGGGCCTGGCGCTCTCGAGACTCACCCTTGATCGAATGTCCTCGGGTGGGATTCATGATCACCTGGCGGGGGGCTTTCATCGCTATTCGACCGAGCCGCGCTGGCTGGTGCCCCATTTCGAGAAGATGTTGTATGACAATGCGCTGATCGCGGTCGCCTACCTCGAGGCTTTTCAAGCGACGGGGGACCCCGCCTACGAGCGGGTGCTTCGCGGGATTCTCGACTACGTGTCGCGCGAGATGGCGGACGACGCGGGTGGATTCTATTCCGCGACGGACGCGGACAGTCTCCGGCCCGATGGTGAATCCGAGGAAGGCTATTTCTTTACCTGGACGCCGGGCGAGGTCGAAGCGTTACTCGGAGCGCCGGAAGCACGCGTTGCGATCGCCTGGTTCGGTGTGACCGGCGAGGGGGCGGTCGAGGGACGGAGCGTGCTCGATACGAGACGGAAGGCCGATGAAGTGGCCGCGCAGCTGGGGCTTTCTCGGGAAGTCTTCGACCAGTATCGGGCCTCTGCGCAGGCAAGAATGTTGCAGTCGCGGAATGAGCGGCCAGCTCCGATCCGGGACGAAAAGATCCTGGTGGCCTGGAACGGTCTCATGATCACGGCGTTCGCGAAGTCGGGATTTGCGCTGGACGAATCCCGCTATGTGGCCGCAGCGATTCGGGCCGCAGATTTCATCCTTGGGTCGATGAGGCGAGAGGGGAAGGAGGGCAGGCTTCATCGCGTTTTCCTTGCGGGCGAGGCCGGAGGCCCTGCCTTCCTGGAGGACTACGCATTCTTGATCGCGGGACACCTCGATCTCTATGAGGCCACCGGGGAAGTTCGCTGGATCGAGTCTGCTCTTCGACTTCAGGAGATCCAGGAAACACATTATGCGGACGCCGCGGGTGGCGGCTATTTTCGGACTGCGGATGACGGCGAACGGCTACTCGCTCGAGAAAAGCCGATCTCGGATGGCGCGCTCCCGAGCGGCAACTCGGTGGCGGCGTCGAATCTTTCGAGGCTGGGCGCTTTCACCGGCGATGAGGCCTTTCTCGAACGCTTGACACTTCTCTACTCGGCCTTCGCCGAGTTCCTCGAAGGGGCTCCGTCTGCCGCAGCGGAGTTGATGAAGGTCGTTTCCGATCGAGAGGTGGGTCTTCGCGAAGTCGTTCTCGTCGAGGGGCAGGGCGAAGCGGACCGGGCGGCGATGCTGGTTCCGCTTCGAATGGCCTTCGCTCCGAATCGGGTCGTGATCCGCTCGGGCGAAGGCGCGCGCGGGGAGTTGCTTGGCAAGACGCTTCCGCTGGTCCGCGGGAAGAATACCATCTCGGGGAAGACGACCGCGTACGTCTGCGAGAACCGCGTCTGTCAGCTTCCGACGAATGATCCAGAGAAATTCCGCGAGTTGCTGCTGGCGCTTCCGGCGAAGAGCGAGACGCGCTGAACGGGTGGGATCCAGTCAAGAGACGGTGGGGCTAACTTGAGGCCTGGGTGGCTCAGCCGGCTGACCGGGATGGAGAGCGCGTGATGTCCGAGAGCGGGAATGTTCTTCATCAGATTTCGGGTCCCGAGGCGGTGTGGTCCCGGGTGAACACGGCCGAGTCCGTGGTCGGTGTTCAATCTCCACTCAGCTGGTCATTCTGGGATGAGGGCGGTGAGCTCGGATTTCGACGGGCCTACTATGAACTCGGTTTTTTGCCCCCATCCGCGTTGCGGATTCCGGATCGCATCGAAGAGAAATTCACCGCCATCTTCTACGGCCGAGCCGCCACCAACGTGAGCGCTTTTCGGGATGCCCTCGATGCGATGCCGCTTTCCTCGACGGATGACGCGGAACAGAGTTTCTTTTCGTCTCGCAGCACGCAGGCTCGCGACGGAAGCTCCCGGAGCCGGCGGTTCGTCGCAGCGATTCGGATGCCGATGGCGACGCTTCGATTGCCCGGGCGCCTGGCAAAGATCCGGGTGGAGAGCGAAGCGTTCTGGCGTGAGTCGCTCGAAGCCCTGCCGGAAGAGGGCGTGCCGGCTGCTGCGCGCCGAATCGAGCGGGCGCTCGAGCGATTCAGCGAGGAGGTGGCTGCGCAGATCGTCGCTTCGACCGTCGCGACCTTCTGTTCGGGACGTATGCAGCGATTGATCATGCATCATCGGGAGGCCATCCCGGGTGGCGAAGAGGATCTCGAATTGCGCCTATTAGGTGGATTCGGCGATATGGAGGAGATCCGGGTATCGGCGGATCTCTGGCAGGTCGCTCGCGGCGGACACGATCTGACGAAGTTCCTGTCGCGGCACGGATTTCGGGGTCCAGCGGATGGCGAACTCTCCAGTCGCTCCTGGCGGGAGAATTCGAAGCCCATCGAGAAGTTGCTGGCACCCTATCGAACGCTTCCCGAAACGAAGAGTCCTGTCGCGGCCGAGGGTCGCCGAATCGAGGACCGGAACGCGGCGACCCGGGAATTTCTTGCCTGCCTCCGGGGTGTCGATCGTCTGAAGGCCCGGATCGTGCTGAATCTCGTCGCACGTTATGTCCCGCTGCGTGTGATCGCCAAGGCGGCCTTTCAGCAGACCTTTGACGTGGCGCGGGCAGCAGCGCGCCAGATCGGGGAGATCCACTCGTCGAGCGGCCTGCTCGATCACGCCGAAGACGTGTTCTATCTCATGCGCGACGAGCTCGTCGATCCCCCCCCGGACGCGCAAGAGCGGGTGGAGTCGCGTCGTCGGCTGCGCAGCGCATATGAGGAAATGGATCTCCCGCTGGAATTCACGGGTATGCCCGAGCCCTTTTCGCTGCACGATGTCGAAGAGCTGTCGTCGACCGGGCCACTCGTGGGCCTTGGCGTGAGCCCGGGTGTGGCGGAGGGCGTTGCGCGCGTCGTGCTCGACCCGAGCGAAAGCGAACTCCTGCCCGGGGAGATTCTGGTGTGCAGTATCACGGATCCGAGCTGGAGTTCCTATTTCCTGATTGCGGCGGGAGTCGTGATCGACGTGGGCGGGCCACTCAGCCACGGCGCCATCGTGGCCCGTGAACTCGGCATTCCCTGCGTGATCAACACCGTCGATGGGACCCGACGCTTGCGCAGTGGCGATCGGCTGCGGATCGACGGAAGCAGCGGTCAGGTCGAGGTGCTCTCGTGACGGACGGGACGGACGGGAGGCCGGATACGCCGGAATCGGAGAGTCGGATTGCGCTGCACGAGCTGCTCGAGACGCTACGGGAGATCGACGAGCAATATCTGGGATCGGGCCGGGACGACGAAGACCCGGATGCGCTTGCTGCGGGGCATCGCTTTCTGATGCATCTACTCGGCGGCGGACTCGACCTCTTCTTCGAAGCCGACGCGGAAAATCCTGAGTTTCGTCCGACGCTCCAATCCGGACGCAAATTCTATGGTGACAATCCCGATGCGATCTATCACTCGACCCTGATTCGGCCCGAGCTCGACTACCGGATCTCGGGAAAGATCGAGGATGCGGTCTATATGTCATTCACCGTCGAAGGCGGCGGCGGCATAGACGAGCGGTATCCGCCTGGACGGGTCATCGGGACGCGCAACGACTCCGTACTCGAGATCCAGGCGGATGGGGGCTACGAGCTCATCGCGAGTCAGAGCCCCCATTCCGAAAACTGGCTGCCCCTCGCCCCCGACGCCTGTTCGATCGTGACGCGGCACTACTTCGAGGGGGACGAGCCGGTGGATCGCCGGCGGCGGATTCCGCTCACGATCGAGGTCCTGCGTTCATCGGGTGCGACGGCCGACACGCCACCGATTCCGAGCGGGGCGACGGTGGCGAGTGGCATCCGGCGAGTTCGGAATTTTGTTCGCGGATTGAGCCTCGATTATGCGCGGAATGGACCGCCGCTCGATCTTGCGTCAGCCACACCCAACCGTTTCAGTGAACCCTCGGTCTGGCACGCGGACACCGGACAAGCGGCAGTCGACCAGTCGAATCTCGTTGCTCCCTTCGAACTCGCACCCGATGAAGCGCTCACGATCGAGGGCCGTTTTCCGCGCTGCCGATTCGGGAATATCGTACTCTGGAACAGGCATCTGCAGACGTTCGAGTACCAACGGCGCCGCTCATCCTTGAACCGCCGCCAAACGCGTCTGCGGCCGGATGGAAGCTTTCGAGTCGTTGTCGCTCACGAAGATCCGGGCACGGTGAACTGGCTCGATACGGCCGGCGCACGAACGGGCTTGATCTTCGTCCGCTACCTCCTGCCCGAGGAGCAGCCCATGGCGCTGACCACGAGAGTCGTCAAGCGGGCCGACCTGTATTGAGCGACACGGGGGCCTCAAGACGGAAAGTCGAGCGGTCGCCCCGGACGCGCTATTTCGCGTCCTTGAGATCGAGCGGGCCGAGGTAGTCCATCTTGCCCAGGGGGATCCCGCCTTGCCGAAGCAGGGCGTAGGCCATGGAGATGTGGAAGAAGAAATTCGGCAACGAGAAACCGATCAGGAATTCCTGGCCCGTGAACGAGATCGTCCGATCGGGGCCCGCCGGCATGACGATCTGCCGATCCTCGGTCCCGTCGATGTCTTTCTCCGAAATCGACTGAACATAATCGATCGCCTTCTTGATCCGTTCGCGCAGTGCGTCGAGCGAATCCTCATCGTCCGCCCACGTCGGCGGCTCGACCCCAGAGAGCCGGGCGACGCAATTCTTGGCGGAGTCGGTCGCGATCTGAATCTGTCGCGAGAAGGGCATCATGTCCGGCGAGAGTCGCAGCGCGAGAAAATTCTGCGGATCGAAATCGCGCGCCTTCGCATTCTCCTCGGCTTTGTCCAGCCAGGTCAGGATATTGGTGAGGCTGCGCACGAAGATCGGAACGCTTGCTGAGTGCATCGTGAGGGGCATGAGGTCTCCTGGAGGTGGGGCGCGCGCCGCATGATAGCCTGTCGGCCGGACGCGTCCGCAACGGGGTCCCGATTTTTTTGGCATGCGGCCGAGCGGGATCGATGAGCCTTCTGCCCGGGCGCTTCCGGGATGCGGGGCTACCGGTAAAGGGGGTCGTCTGGCATGATCACACCGAGCCGGATGGAACCAGTCGGACGGGTGGGTGGCTCGTGCACTCGTGTAAGAGTGTCGTGTTCGCTGGGGAGACGCATGCGCAAGCGAATTTCGCTCAAGACGCGACGGCCCGACCTTTCGCGGTCCGAATTCCGGAATTACTACGAGAATCAGCACGTCCCATTGGGCCTGACATTCATCGACCGGTTTGGCTGGCGCCGGTACGTGCGGAATCACGTATTGACGGCGACAGGAACCCCGGTTGGCTTCGACTGCTATGCCGAATTCTGGGTCGACGACGACTTCGACGATCGTGCTCTCGAAGAGTTCATCGGCTCCCCTGAGTTTCAGAAGCTGGACGTGGACGATCGGTATTTTCTCGACGTCACCCGGCGGCTTTCGTTCGAGGTGTGCGAGACCCTCGTTTCACGAGGATGTGGCGAGGCGCACGTCGCCCGGAATGGGGTCGTCCTCTGGACCCGGGGTGCGGAGCCGGTCGAAGAAACCGAAGGGGTGGCCCGGCGGATCGTCGATTCGTTCGGCGAGCGCGTCGTCGATGCCATCCTCGATCGCCCGATCGAAGCGATTCCGCCCGGTGCCCCTTTCGATACCCTGCTCAAGATTCGTTTCGGTGATGCCGGGCCGGTTGTGCTCGATGCCGCGATCGTGCCGGGTAGCCCCTGGTCGCTGATCACCGTCGATCCGATCGAAACCCCAAGCGATCTGCTGCGTTCGGTTGCCGACGACAAGCCAAATCAATAGGAGAAGGACGTGAATCCCATGAATCGCGAGGATGATGATCTGGAGTCGAAGGTTCAGCGGCTACTCGACATCGAGGAGATCAAGCGATTGAAATACCGCTATTTCCGGTGCTTCGATACGGCCGATGTCGATGGGATCCGGGATGTCCTTCATCCGGATATCAGCCTATCGGTGGTTGGGGGCGTGTATAAGTTCAAGTTGGAGGGGCGGGAGGCATACCTGAAGATGGTACGCGAGGGCGCTCATGCAGAGATGATCACGCAGCATCACGGACACCACCCCGAGATCGACGTGATTTCTCCCGACGAAGCGACCGGGATCTGGTATCTGCAGGACAGTGTCTGGGAGTTCCGCCGCAAGATGCACATCACGGGAACGGCCTTCTACCGCGAGCGTTATCTGAAGGTCGACGGCCGCTGGACCATCAAGGACATCGAATTCGAGCGGATCTACGAGATCGTCGACCCCATCGATCAGCCGCCGAACGTGACCGCGAACTACCTCGCGACGCATGCCTACAAGATGCCCGAAGGTGAGCTTCCCCCGTTTCAGAAGGACGAATGATGAAGCCCGATCTCGAGCTGGGCGGCAGGGTGATCGTGGTGGCAGGCGCCGGCGGCGGTGGCATCGGCAGCGCGACGACGCTGATGCTGGCCCGGGCGGGCGCGCACGTGGTGGCGGTCGATCGATCCGAAGCGGCATTCGGCGCGATCCGAGATGAACTCGGCGCGATCGGAAATCCGCACCGAATCGAACACGTGGATCTGGCGGTGGAGGGCGCAGCGAGCGAAGTGGTCGCGCGGAGCGAGCGCGACCTCGGCCCGGTCGCAGGCGTCGTGAACGTCGTAGGGGGCTTCGAGAGCATGGACCAGCTCGCCCCCTTGCTGGACGAGGGAGCCGAGCGGACGTTCGCGCGGCTGCTCGATTTCAATCTGGGCGCGACGCTGGCGATGTCGATCGCGGCGGCGAGAAGCATGCAGCAGGGCGAGCGGCCCGGTTCGATCGTGCAGATCACCTCGTCGACGGGAATCGTGTCGATGCCCTATGGCGCGGGCTATGCCGCCGCGAAAGCTGCGCTCATCAATCTCGTGAAGACGATGGCGGTCGAATGGGGTCCTCGCGGCATTCGAGTGAATGCCGTGGCGTGCGGAACCATCATGAGCGCGGAGGCGCGGCGCTGGGCCGAGGGCGTGGAAGAGGCCGCGCGCGACGCCGTGCCGTTGGGACGTTGCGGCGAGCCGGGTGAGATCGCGGGAGCCGTGCTCTTCCTGCTGAGTGATCTGGCAAGTTATGTGAGTGGGACCGTTCTGAGTGTCGACGGCGCGGCCCTGGCACGCGCGCCGTACAACGACCGGGACAATCTTCCCGTCTTCATCACGGACGCCGGACTACGAAGTCGGCTGATCGGGGAGGCCTGAATTGATACGAAGGGAGCGATTCTCGGGACGTGGGTTGGCCTGGCTGGGTGCCGTCGCGCTCGCGCTCGGGTGTGGATCGGATCCGGCCTCCGAGCTGGAGTCGGATGTGGCTTCGGATTCGGGCAGGGCCCAGAACGTCGGGGAAGCACAGACGATGCTCGAGCTCATCGATGATCTCGTGCCGCTCCCGACCCACTGGATCGCCGCAGAGCCCGTCGGAGAAGCGTCGGGTCCGGTCGATGATGCGATGCTCCGGGATCCCTTCGCGGATTCGAGCCGTTGGCTTCATTATGCCGGCGACTACCGGGGAGCCCGCCACAGCCCGATCGAGAGCCTGAACCCGGAATCGGTCGGCCGCCTCCAGGTCGCCTGGTCGTTTCCGACCGGCACGCAACAGCAGTTCGAAGTCTCGCCGGTGGTCTACGCCGGGGTGATGTATGTCGCGTCCTCGTATAACCGCCTTTTTGCCCTCGACGCCCGGACGGGCGAGCTGCTCTGGCGCTATGACCATCCCCAACCGCCGGAGCTTCGCGCCTGTTGTGGACCCGTGAGTCGCGGGGTGGCGATCGTGGGCGACTCGGTGCTGATGGCCACCCTCGACGCGCGGCTGCTGGCGTTCGACCGCCGGACCGGCGAAATTCTCTGGAACACGGAGATCATCGATTACACCCGGGGCTATAGCGCGACCTCGGTCCCGCTCATCGTAGGCGAACGTGCGATCGTCGGCGTTGCGGGCGGAGAGTTCGGCATCCGGGGCTTCTTTGACGCCTACGATGTCACGACGGGCGAGCGCCTCTGGCGCCACTACACGATTCCCGCGGCGGGTGAGCCGGGTGTGGAGACCTGGGAGGGCACGTCCTACGAAACGGGGGGCGCACCCACCTGGACCCAGGGTGCCTACGATGTCGAGACCGACACGCTCTTCTGGACGACGGGCAATCCCGCGCCGGATTTCAACGGGGATCTGCGGGGCGGAGACAACCTCTTCTCGAACGCGCTGCTCGCCGTCGATCCGGCGACCGGCGAGCGCAAGTGGCACTTCCAGTTCACGCCCCATGACGTTTGGGATCTCGACGGCAATACCCAGCTCTTTCTGGTCGACGTCGAGTTCGAGGGACAGCGTGTGCCGGCGATCGCACAGGCGAATCGCAACGGCTATTTCTACCTGCTCGATCGCCGCGACGGGCGATTCCTACGCGCCACCCAATACGTCGAACAGATGAATTGGGCGACGATCGGTCCGGACGGTCGACCGCGGATCAATCCCGAGGCGTGGCCACAGGACGAGCCGACCTATCGCGTCTGTCCCGGCAATATGGGGGGCATGAATGGAGCCTGGACGGGGTCCTTCGATCCAAAGCGAGGCCTGGCGTTCATTCCCGTGATCGAGGCGTGTCAGTATTTCGCAAAGGGCCTGGCGATTTTCAGCGAAGGCCTGCCCTTCTTGGCCGGTACGCCCGACACCATCGACGCGGCCGCGGGGAAGGCCTACGGACATGTCTCGGCAATCGATGTGCGCACGGGGGAGATCCGCTGGCGTGCTCGTGACCGTTACCCGATGATGGCGGGCGTCGTCAGTACCGCGGGCGGTGTGGTCTTTACGGGCAACCTCGAGGGCGAGGCCCTGGCACTCGACTCGTCGACGGGGGAGCTGCTTTGGAGTTTTCGAATGGGCGGCGGGGTACGCAGTCAGCCCATCGTATTCGAACTCGACGGGCGACCGTACATGGCGCTCGGATCGGGGAGCTGGGCCACTTCGGACGCCTTCCTCGCAGGCCTCGACAAGATTCCGGAGGGCGGACATCTCTTCGTCTTTACGCTCCCGGAGCGCTGAACGGGTGAGACGAGACGCGAACATGATCCGACTGCTCGGCCTGGTCTGGCTATCCGCTAGCCTCGGCTGTCCGGCTCCTGAATCGCCGGCGGATGTCTATGCCCGGGATCCCGCGGCGATCGCTCGCGGACGGCGTTTGTTTGTTGGAACCTGCGGCGCCTATTGTCACGGCCTTCAGCCCGGTCACCGTGATGCTCCCTTTCTCTTCGATTGTGAATGGAAGCACGGCGAGCGTGACGAGGATATCTTTCGTGTGATCCAGGAGGGTGTCGCGGAGACACGCATGCCGAGTTTTGGTGACAAGATGCCCGAAGGCGACGAGGATATCTGGAAGCTCGTCGCGTATCTTCGCACGAAGTCGAATTGCGGATGATTCCGCGGCGCCGAGTTTCCAGTCGGAGCTGAGGCTCCGACCGCATCACGATCACGCTTTGCGGTTCAGCCGAGGACCTCGATCGTGCCCGCGCTGCCGTCGACTCTCAGGCGTTGTCCCGTACGGAGTCGCTGACTGGCACCGGGGACGCCGACGACTGCGGGGATGCCCATCTCGCGGGCGACGACCGCGGCGTGGCTGATATTGGAGCCGGTGTCGATGACGACGGCGCCCGCCACGAGAAAGAAGGGCGCCCAACTCGGGTCCGTCGAGGGGGCGATCAACACGTCACCGGGCTCGAAATCGTCGTCGAGCCGCCGGGCGTCGAGGATGATTCGTGCGGTGCCTTCGTGGACGCCCGCGCTCGCGCCCAGGCCCTCGAGTCGTTCGCCGACGGCAACACCGGCCCGCTCGAACGGCTCTGGCGGACACTCGTCGACGGGCTGCTTCTCGGGCATGCCCTGCCAGGATTCCGGCAGCTCGAAGCGCGCGTAGATCTCGCGGAGCTGTCGCCGGTCCTCGATCAACTCGCGCACATTCGTGGGCAGATCGAGAAGCTCGTGGCGCGTAAGGAGAAAGATGTCGCTCGCCGAGGCGAGGGTGCCAGTATGCGCATGATGCCTTCCAATCACGCGCGCGTGGGCGCGCATGGCATCCAGTGCGAGGGTGAGGGTGGCCCGGCCCGCCTCACGAAGGGGCAGAAAGGTGGCCGCTCGCTGGAAGGTATCATCGAGCTGGGCGTGTTCATGCGCCGGCAGGGCGGCCTGCAGCTCGGATTCGAGTCGGCTTCTGGTTTGGACCGCGCGTGCCTCGCGTTTGCGTGGGTCCTCCGATTCGTCGAGGGATTCGTAGCGGCGGGCGAGAGAGACGATCGGATCGCGGACCTCTCGCCATGAATGACTCTCGATCTCGCCCTCGTGTGCACCGTGGAAACCATGGCTTTCGAGGAACGCCTCGAGGCTCAGCCGTCCGCGGGAGAGATCCCAGAGCGCGACCGTCGTCTGGAATTCCTCCATTCCGGGATACCCGACCATGAGCGCGTTTGCCGCCTCGGGCAGGCCGGCCCGTTCGGCGGCGGTTGCGATCTCGGTCACGGCCTCGGTGGCGAAGAGCGACACCATGATGTGATAGGGATCGGCTCTCTCGAACCACTCGACGGCATCGGAAAAATACTCTCGACTGCGATCGGCGTCCGACAAGCTGGCGTCACGCGTCGCAATCCGCCACCAAGCCTCCGCTTCGCTCCGCACGGCGCGCATGCCCTCGATTGCAAGTGCCAGGGCCGCGGGTCGCTTCGATCGCATTTCAGCCCGGCGGTCGGGGGCGGTGGCCACGGTTGTACTCGCCGGCGCATCGCCAAAGACCTGACGTTGGGCCTTGCCGCCCGCGTCGTCCGCAGCCAGTCCCCTTTCGTAGAGCTGCCGCCAGCTGTCGACGTTCGCACTCGGTCGACCGTAGAAGATCGACCACATCCAATCGTCGACCGAATCCGGCGGTTCGAGCTCCGCTTCTGTGAAGAGTCCGAGCTCGAAGGCAGCTCGCCGCGTACCGCGTTCTCCGATCTCGCCCCAGATCGACCAGTTGAGTACCGTCGAGATACCGGGGAAGACTCCCTTTTCGTTTACGCGCGACCACGAGGCATGTCGGCTCACGTTATGCAGGATATTCGGGGTTTCGGGGTCCATCACGTCTTTTCGGGCCCTCGTTTATTCGTACTCAGTTGGTGAAAAGATGGCCTTCCTGGTAGGAACCCGCGAGACGGCCGTGGCCGTGGGCCTGCGCCGCGAGCGCCCAGAGTCGAATCATGAGGATCGGGTCCGCCGTCGGGAAATCGTCCGGAGTCGAAGTCCGATCGGCCAGGAAGCGCCCCTCTTGGAATGCCTCCGCGAGGTCGAGATCGACTCGGACGCCGTTGGCGAATTCGAAGCGCGCGGGAGTGCCGTCCTGGTTTCTGGACACGATCGGTGCCGTATCGAAAACCTCGATCTGGCCATCGATCACGCAGCAACCGAGCGACGTATCTGGCCCGGCGGAGAAAGGACTGTCGCAATGGGTGATGCTGTTGACGGTAATGAACACATCTTCTTCGATGCCAGTCATGAGGAGGGCTACGAGGCGACCCATATGTCGCATATCACGTGGCCCCCAGGACCGATCGCGGAAGCCGGGCACAGCCTCGAGCTCGTCTGATCCGATTCGACCGAAGGCGCGCACGCCCGCTTGAACATGGCGCTGGTGCATGCCCACGCCCAGATTGAAGAGATCACCGAAATCGATGGCCGGTGTGAAGGCGGGAAACTCGAGGTCGATCGAGAGTTCGGGACATCGGACGTGCGCATTCCGCCAGGGGTCGATATCGATCTGAAGCAGGTCGGAGCGAAGCGGCTCGTGAGACTCGACGCGCAGAGAGCTCGGGGTGTGGCCCTCGCGCTGGAGCGTGACGAGATGGTTGCCGACACCTCGGGCCGGGAGCCAGGAGGCGTGCACGAGAAGGGTCGCGCGCCGCTCGACGTCGGTCAGGCTGTATGCCCAGGTCTCGCAGTAGGCCGGATCATCAGATTCGTGCGGTTCTTCGTGAATGGAGTCGACGGACACGGTCGGAATACTACCGTAGTTCGTACTCCCCCCCAGCTAGTCCCGTCCGAAGATCAAGCCCGTCATCCCCGACGAGAAAGCAGAGTGTTCGACGTTCGCGATCTGGTTGATCGCCGTTCCGCGGATCTGACGAACGGCCTCGGCCGCACTGTTGAGGCCATGGATATAGGCCTCGCCGATCAGCCCGCCGTGCGTGTTGATGGGAAGACGACCCTCGAGTTCGCAATTCCCATCCCGAACGAAGTCCATCCCTTCACCCTTGTTGCAGAAGCCCCAGGCTTCGAGGTGTTGCAAGACGATCGGAGTGAAATGGTCGTAGAGCTGCGCGACCTGGATCTCGCTCGGGCCGATTCCCGACTGTTCGTAGAGCTTTCGGGCCATGCCCACCGTGGTGACCATTTCCGTGAAGTCGCCCTGATAGAAATTCGTGATCGAGTCGACCGGATAGGGAACGTGCTGGGCTCCAGCGCAGATTCGAACGGGGGGCTGTTTCAAGTCACGCGCCCGTGCAAGGGAGGTGAGCACGAAGGCTTGTCCTCCGTCGCTTTCCTGGCAGCAATCGAGAAGCCGGAGGATCGGCTCGACGATCCATCGGGAATTCTGGTGATCCTCGAGTGTGATCGGCCGTTCGTAGCCGAAGGCATTCGGATTGTTGGCTGCGTGTTTGCGCATCAGTACCGCGACGTGTGCAAGGTCCTCGTTCTTGACGCCGAATTCGACCATGTAGCGCTGGGAGACCATGGACTGCCAACAGGCGGGCGTTGCGGCGCCCCACGGAACGGACCATTCCATGCTCGTCGCACCCCCGCCCGGGGCGGGCGGTGATTGGTTGGGCTGTCCGAATCGATATTCGGAACGTTCATTCATGGCTCGCCAGACGACGACGACATTCGCGAGACCGGCGACGATCGCACCCGCCGCGTGCACCAGCGCGCCGCCCGAACCGCCCCCGCCGTGGGGAACCCGAGACGAGTAGGAGAGGGCGTCCACGCCCAGATTCCGGATCAGGGCAACGTCCTCGTTGTTGTCGATCGTAAAAGTCACCATTCCATCGACGTCGGAGGGGGTCAGTCCCGCGTCGTCGAGCGCGCTCTTGATGCATTCGGCTGCGAGCTGGTTCTCACTCCGGCCGGAATTCTTCGAGAACTCCGTGTTGCCGATTCCGGCGACGGCGACTTTGTCGAGATTGCCCATCGATCACTTCACTCCTCGGATGTTGTAGCGGGTGCGCTTGCCTCGCCTGGCGGCGGACGGGATGTTCAGGATCCGACAGGCCGAAATAGCGGAATCCGGTAGCCGCCCTGCGTGTCTTCGAAGAAGACTTCGACCGGCATGTCCGGCTTGACTTCGTCGTATTCGATGTCGCACAGATTGGAAACGAAGCGAATGCCCTCTTCGAGATTGATGACGGCTACGATGTGGGTCTCCTCGAACCCGGGGACGACCGGGTGCCGTGGGATCACCCAGGAGTAGACCGTTCCGCGTCCGCTCAAGCGCTGAGCTGTGCTCTTCAAGCTGTGGCAGTCCGGGCACATCGGGCGTGGCGGCGATCGCAATACCCCACAATCCGCACAGCATTGGCCCACCAACTCGTCTTGCTTGGCCGCGTCCCAGAAGAACTGGGAGTCTCGTGTTACCCAGGGTTCCGGCCTCAACTGTTTTTCTTCGACCATCGGACTCCTCTGCCTGGCTGGATCTCTGCGTCGCACTTCGGATGCTAAAGGAAGTTTTTGAAAGGACCAATGGAAGGATTACGCCGAACTCCGTCTGGCCGGATCGATCCGATCGGTCCGCGACGACTCGCGCAGCTTCGAAGTCCGAGTTCAGCGCCCGATCCAATTCGGCGAGGTCGGTTACCCGTTTCCCGGAACGCGATGTCCGGCTGCAAAGCAGGTGAGTTGCCGGGAGGGCGATCAGCTCGAAAGGGCCCGGCGAGGACGCGAGGCGAGACCACGTGCGATAGCCTCTCTGTACCCACATCGCTGAGGTCCCATGCCGCACTCGTGCCGTTCTGCTCGTTCCTTCGGGAGTGTGATGCTGGGCGTCGCCGTCTCGGTCTGGCTCGCCGCCTGTGCAAATACCGGGGTCGTGCCGGTGCCGGAAGCGGGGACTCTCGAGAATCCGCAAAGTGGCGTCGCCGTGCGCATCACGAAGGTCGAGGATCAGCGCCATTTCCAGGACTTCGACGGCCGGAATCTCACGCCCACCCTGACGGGGGATGCGAGTGATCCCGTTCGACGCTCCCATGTAATCGGAAGAGGGACCGCGCGAAATGGACGCCCGGGTCCGAATATCTTCGTCGCGCCGGACCTGACGATCGAGGGACTCGTCAAAGACGCCGCGGCTCGCGCATTTCGAAGCGCTGGATTTCGCGTACTCGGACCCGAGGACCCAGGATTCGCCCATGCGATCGATGTCCAGCTGGCGATCGAAAAGCTGTGGATGATGCAGAGCAAGCCGACCGAGGCGCCATCGACCGAACTGGACTTGCGTATCCGGATGACG